>Ga0114933_10000138_pt1 | contig 89239 bp, 75 predicted proteins | sample 4SBtaG_FD_89691 | JGI IMG/M metagenome (GOLD analysis project Ga0114933, IMG submission 89691) | Deep subsurface microbial communities from Kolumbo volcano to uncover new lineages of life (NeLLi) - 4SBTROV12_W25 metaG | ecosystem: Environmental > Aquatic > Marine > Volcanic | place: Kolumbo...
ATTTGCTAATCCAGCACTTGGGGAATCTGAACCGGTCATCCCTTGGGTAAACAGTTCTGAAAGCAAATCGCCATAAATTTGTCCTGCTACAGGGCTTGACATCATCCGGAAACCAGAGTTGCCAGAAATTATTGCTGTATTATTAAAAACGGCCTGATAAGGGTAAGAATTATGAATGACCCAATAATTATTACTACCATTTGTTGTTTCATTTAAGAAGTCCCATCCTACATTAGTATAAGTAGATTTGGTATTCATCTCTGATGTTGTTTTACCAGTTCCACCAGCGCTGGAAGTTTGATTCGATGTTTGAGTATCCCAAAATGAGTTGGTCACAGTGGAAGCATTATTACTCCATCCAATAAGACCTCCTACATCCGTTCCTCCACTTACACTGCCTATGCTGTAGGTGTTGCTAATTGTCAAATCATCATTATATCCCACTAGGCCTCCGACGTAATAACCACTACTATATCCAACCACACTTCCCGAACTGTAACAGTTGCTAATAATGTTAGAATTGGAATATCCATACCCTATTAACCCGCCAATATAATGACAACTATAACTAGAATTAGAACTACCACTTACACTAGCCGTGCTGTAGCAGGTACTTATGGTTCCTCCATCCCTAAATCTTCCCACAAGACCACCATAATTAGAACCATTATAGTTACCTGGACTATAATAACCCACACTGCCTGCGCTATAACTATTGGTGATATCACTATTACTATTCCATCCAACAAGGCCCCCTACGCTAGATTGCCCACTAACACTACCTGAACTATAGCAATTGCTGATAACACTGTTATTATAATTATATCCAACAAGGATTCCAACTTGGTACTGACCTTTGATATCTGCGCTTCTAACACCGATATTTTTAATTGTAGATCCGTTCGTATATCCAAATAATCCAATATCATTCAACCTAAATCGATTTATATAAATATAATCTATGGTATGGTTACCCCCATCATATTGTCCTGAGAATCGTGTACTAGAGTTCCCGATTGGCGAAAAGCCGGATGTTCCATTGCCATCTGCAGAACCACTATTATCCCAGTCCACCAATTTCTCATTGCTATTAAATGAGATATCCACTGTCTGAAGAAAATATTTATCCCAATGACTAGTAGAATTTGATAGTATAATCAAATCGCTTGTGGTGGCAATTTGGTAAGGATCGACCTCCGTCCCACTGCCGCCTGAGTATGAAGCATTTAGATTTGAAAACATAAGTATTGCAAGCAGGTATATTTGAACTTTCATTTTATTACCATATCTCCTTATTCTTTAGACTCTTACAGATTTGTTTTACGACTGATAATGCGATATTACTACCTGGTAAAAGATCCTTTGCAAATTCAATTACAAATTCCGTTCCTACGGATTTAAATACATCCCTACCTAAATTTTTTAAATCACTTTCATTTTTTATTATTTTTTTGAATTTATCATGATCTTTCATTTGGGTAACAATCTTTGCAAATACTTTTTTCTTATCCCTTTTATTATTGAAAACATTATCATCAGCCATTAAAGCAAGCACAAAAAAATCATTAATTGATATTTGGAAAATTTTTGGATTTAATTGTATTCCAACAACTGAATGCAATCTTTCCTCTACAATGTGTTCTAGTTCAATAAAAAGATTGATATCATAAATTGGGATGGTTATTTTTTCAGTCTTATTGTCGTAAGTTATTTGCTCTAATTTTCTTTGTAATTTTTCCCAAATAACTTTTTCTGTATAAACTCTTTTATTGATATTCCCATACTTGAGATATGCCCTTTCTTTTAGTCCACGAATTCGTTGCTGGGTAATCCCTAACTTTTTACTCACTTTGTAGTCAGTTTTATCTTTTATATCACCAAACTGCTCTAATGCAGAATAAAATATCAAATCGATATCTGTTTTATTCAATGCACCAAAGCCTGCTTTGAAATATTCATCCAAAATAAAATTCAATGCATCTTCGTGCTTTTTAGTAATCTGCGGTCTTATAGTTTTGTGTTCAGTCATAAATTATGTTTCTCTGGGTAGATGCTTAGATTGTTAGATTATTCCTCATATACAAAGACTATTTAGAAACGTAATTTGCCATTCTAGCCGTTATTGTAAGATTCATTTTTGAATAAAGATTAGGGATGATGATTTTTTCATCTTTTTTTATGACGGGGTTAACGACAGCATCGTATCCAGGATGTTCTGTATGTAACAATTGCACAGGGTCAATGGCTGTACCTAAAAATGTTATAAACCTTGCCCCATCTACTCGTGTTGTTATGTTAAAATAAAACATAGCATATTTTTCTATCTGCATCTCTATGGTTTTTAAATCTGAATATTCAATTTCATTTCTATCATACACATAAGTGGGCGTAATAATATTTGTTGATGAACATCCTATAAGAAGTATTATAGCCGGTAGTAGTATTTTTTTCATTGTTGTTACCTTTTTGGTCATGGTTATGTTTGATTTAAAAGCCTCGATTAGTTTACCCAACTAATATTAATCAGCTGTTTGGTTCTAATTAATCCTACCTTTATTCATTTTTTTCTTGCTCAATCTTACATATTTTTCTTGCTCAATCTTACATACGCAAGCTTAAAGCACGCCTTACGGCAAGGCTTATGGTGAGACTTAAAATTTTATTATTTTTAAAAAAGTGTTTTTAAATTAAGTGTTGGCGTAATTGAAACAAGTGTTTGAAGTGTTCAGGTGTTAAAGTGTTAATAAAATAAGTGTTCGCGTCTGCCAAAGGCTTGTGCGCCGTGGCGTGCGGATAAATATTTTACACATAAATAAAAATTGATTAATTCAGTCAGTATATATCCCATATTATTAATTCTCTAATGAATCAGAATCTACCTGCGTGTGTGCTTATGCAGATGTTTAAAATCCTATTAGGATAAAAAATATTAAGTGGGTACATTAATACATCAATACATTACCACATCAATACATTAAAAGGAATTTATGATGAAACGGCTCAATTTAACAGTGGATGAAAATCTTTATGAGGAAGCAAGAAAAGCGTCCTTTATAACGAGGCGTCCCATTTCAGAAATACTTCGTGAAGCGATGAAAGAATGGTTTGTGAATCATTCTTTGGGCGAAAAAGGTGAATTGTTATTAAGTAAAGATGATGAAACAGAAATCATAAAAATTATCAATGATGATGAATTTGAAGATTTGGAATCTGTGAAAGAAGCATTTGGACTTAATTCTTGATATACTTACTCAGCAAACAGGCAAAAAAATATTTAAAATCGCTTCAACCGAGAATCACAGGTAAACTCATAGAAGCCATAGAGAAATTACCGGAAGGAAAGGTCAAACCAATAAAAGGGAAAAAAACGCCACCTTTGTTTAGACTTAGAGTTGGAAAATACAGAATTATTTTTCTAAAGTCTGATCACCAAATACGTATTGTCAAAATTGATACTCGAGGGGATGTTTATAAAAATCTTTGAATTGAACGTTAATTTGAGAAATAAATTATAGATTTTTTGTAAGGTGCATAAGTTATAAAATCTACCTACCACAACGCTCATGAGTAATATGACTTGCATTCCATAATGCTCATGTGTAATATGACCTATAGTAGATAATACTCATGAACGTAATTAAAAGATATCTGAGCCCATTCGTAGAGGAAGATTTAAAATCAAAAATGGTTTTTGTTGGAGGACCGCGGCAAGTTGGGAAAACGACCTTTTCTCTTTCTTTTTTACCGAAAGGAAACGAAAAACATTTAGCTTACCTTAATTGGGATGATATAGACGACAAAGGCTTGATTAAAAGAGGGGATATCCCGCCCGATGAACCCCTGATTATTTTTGACGAAATTCATAAATATGCCCGTTGGCGGAACCTGATTAAAGGCTTTTATGATACAAGGAAAAGTGATCATTCATTCATTGTTACAGGATCTGCAAGGTTAGATTATTATTCAAAAGGTGGAGATTCATTACAGGGTAGATATCATTATTATCGCTTACACCCATTTTCTCTATTGGAATTAAATACGGACCCAACTCAATCTGATCTACAAACATTATTAAACTTTGGTGGGTTTCCGGAACCCTTATTAAAAGCAGAAAAATTTGAATGGCGCCGATGGCAACGGGAACGTTTGCATAGAGTCATTCATGAAGATATAAGAGATTTAGAACAATTACGAGAAATCAGTTTATTAGAGCTGTTGGCAGATGAATTGCCTAATCGTGTAGGTGCACCTCTTTCAATTCGAAACTTAAGTATTTTACTTGAGATCGCACCCAAAACCTGTAAAAAGTGGATAGCAATTCTTGATCAAATGTATTATTCTTTTAGAATTTCTCCTTATGGCGCACCTAAAATTCGAGCCGTTAAAAAAGAACAAAAGCTCTATTTATGGGATTGGTCTGTCTTAGATGAAATTGGCTATAAATTTGAAAATCTAGTGGCCTGCCAATTGCTTAAATATTGTCATCTAAGAGAAGATACGGAAGGGTACAATATGGAATTACAATTTATCCGAGACACAGATAAACGGGAAATTGATTTTGTTGTTCTCCAAGATAAAAAGCCACTTTTCGCAGTCGAATGTAAAACAGGCGAAAAGCAATTGAGCCCAGCCATTCCATATTTTCGAGATAGAACGGATATTCCCGCTTTTTACCAAGTGCATTTAGGTGAAAAAGATGTATTGAATAATGGAATTCGGATCATGCCCTTTGTGAAATTTTGTAAAGAATTGGGAATGCCCTAAAAAAAGTATTTGAGTTCGCCACGGCGGATAAAGCTGCCAAAGGCTTGTGCGTCGTGGCGTGCGGATAAATGTTAAAATGTTAATAAAAAAAGTGTTTATAAAAATAAGTGTTCGGGTGTTCAGATGTTTAAGTGTTTGAGTGCTAGAAAAAACGTGTTGGTTCAAGTCCAGTCCCGGGTACTCTAATAAGATAAAAGTAAAAAGATAAAAGCCTGTATTATCTAAATAATTGGGTCAGCATTATTAAATAGTTTTATAATTTGTAAATTCTACCGTGAATATTCTTCTCATTGAACCCTATTTTACCGGTTCCCACCAACAATGGGCTGAAGGATTTGCGAAAAACAGTCGCCATGATGTCCGGTTTCTAACATTAAAAGGCCAATTTTGGAAATGGCGAATGCACGGCGGTGCTGTCACTTTAGCACGTGAATTCAATGCCATGGATTGGCGCCCTGATTTAATATTAGCCACGGATATGTTAGACTTAACGACATTCCTAGCTTTAACAAAATCTAAATCTCATGGTATTCCAACCGCACTATATTTCCATGAAAATCAATTATCGTATCCCTGGTCGCCCAATGATCGTGATATACAACAAAAACGCGATACCCATTATGGATTTATTAATTATGCTTCTGCCCTTGCAGCAGATATGGTTTTTTTCAATTCCGATTTTCATATGGATTCATTTCTAAATGCATTACCCCGTTTTTTGCGCCACTTTCCTGATCATCGTGAATTAGATTCTGTGAATACGATTCGAGAAAAATGCCGTGTACTTCATCTAGGAATGGATTTATCTAAATTCGACCAACATAAGGTGGATCATCAAGATTTGCCCATCGTACTTTGGAACCATCGATGGGAATATGATAAAAATCCCGAATCATTTTTTCACGTTTTGGAAAAATTAAAAAATAACGGATTTGAATTTCAATTAGCCGTTTTAGGTGAAAATTTCAGTCAATGTCCAGATACATTTATGGATGCAGAAAAAATATTTCAATCCAACATTGTTCAATGGGGATTTACGGATTCTTTCTCACAATATGCTCAATGGTTATGGAAAGCGGATATTTTGCCCGTAACATCAAATCAAGAATTCTTTGGGGGCAGTGTCATGGAGGCGATGTATTGCGATACATGGCCTATTCTGCCCGATAGATTAACCTACCCAGAACTCATACCACCCGATCAACATGATGATCATTTATATCAGGATGAAACTGATTTATATCAAAAATTAATATGGACAATTGAGAATATAGAAATAATTCGTTCTACACATTTTCATCCCATTGCTCAACCGTTCGATTGGGAAACAATGGTTTCAATGTACGATAATGCTATGGAGAAAGTATAGATGAAGTATAAAGTTTGTAAAGTAATAAGTTTAAACGTTGAAGGTTTATAAAGTGGATAGTGAAGAATCTATAAAGTTTCGATAAATCCCGATAAGATTTTTGAAATTTCTTGGCTTAAATTATAAAGGAAATGAAATTCCTTTTCTGAAATTTTCTTTAATTCTTTCGCAAGATACAGCATAGAACGAACTTCCCCACAAGAACCTTTAGCAATGAACAAATAATATTTGAACTCTTTATTAGATTTTCTTTCAAAACCTTCAGCGATATTATTCATGACCGAAACACTTGCTCGTTGTATTTGATCTTTAAAACCGAAATCATTACTATCAGAAAATAATCGGTAAACTTCGACCGTCAATACTTTTGCTTTTTGCCAAGCAATAATATCTTCAAAACGGCTAATTTTCACAATTTTCAATCATCTTTCTACTTTTATATTTCTACTCTCTAGAGCGTAAGCGAAAATGATTTCACTAATATCCCAGGACAAATCGTTCCACCAATATCTCTACCCCCATATGACCCAACTTCAGGTAATACAGATGTTGTCTCTCCCACCGCTTCTAATTCTGTACCAAAATAACGATAAAATGTATCGTCAAATCTCATGGTTTCAATCGGAGCCACAATTTCGCCTTTTTCAACTTTAAAACAAGCATACCGTGTTAATCCTGTCACGCGACCACCAGGGTTATCACTCCAGTTTAAATAGTGAATATTGGATAAAAATAAACCATCACCAATTGTTTCAACAACTTTATCCTGAGTCAGATTCCCTGGGCGCATACTGGGTGCTCTCAAATATTCGCCTGATTCAGCTTGGTTTGATTCAACCCCATATTCCGCCGCTGTTCTTGAACTAACCAATGTTTGCACCAATTGGCCCTTATTTATAAGAGTGCGACTTTCGTCTGCTACTTCCCCATATCCATTAAATCGAGGAACCATGCCAGATGAAAAATCTTCCCTTAAACTAAATTGTGGAGATAGTTGGATTCCATCGTGTCGCATTTTACCAAAACTACTACTTCCCTGTTGCAGTGATGCTTCACTAATCCCGTTCCAGGAAAACATGCCCAAGAAATCGGAAACAGCTGCAGGTTCAAACCATGTTCGATAATCACCGGGTTTTACTTTTACCGGTTTACGATTCATTAATTCTAATTTCTTTAAACTATTTTGGATATTTTGTTCATAGGTTGATTGATTCCAATCTTTCCCAGCAAAAGTTCCTTTTACCATTTGATTCTCAGGTGTGACTAGAGAATAATCTAAAGCAAAATTATCCGTTTCAAACCAATGGAATTGCCCCAAAGAATTGGCGTTCCCACGATATATTTTTCCACTAGCCCAAATACCGACAAAATCCGTATCACCTAAAGATGGAATGATTGCTTCCGTTGCATTTTCGAAAGGTAACCCATTTCCAATAGTCATATTTTCACTAGAGGGTGCTCCCAATGGCATAACAATATAAGGATCTTCGGGAAGTTGGGTGATATCATTCCTTAAAGTAGCCAATAATGATATTGCGTGAATTTCATCATTTTCCATATTGCCAGATAAAGTCAAACTACCTGATGTTGTTCTTCCATCATAAATAAGTTTAATCCCAAAATCGAAATCATCCACCAATCCAGTTTGTCTTACTTTCGCTTGATTTAATCGAATAAATTGGCTGTTTTCGCCACTAAAGGATGCGGATAAAACTTCACCTTCATTTAATGAATCAAATAGTGTAGATGATAAATTTTTAAAATGATTTTTCACGATTAAGCTCCCCCAAATACTTGAATATTTTCAAATAAACATAATGGCGAAGCATGACCAACACGAATCACTTGATTGGGCTCTCCTTTTCCACAATTCGGCGTACCATAAATACCAAATGTGTCTTGATTGCCGACCCTTTTTAAACTATTCCAAAATGGATTACTAATTCCACGATAATTAGGATTTTTAACTGTTTTTGTTAGTTTCCCATTTTCAATGAGTTTCCCATATTCACACCCAAATTGAAATTTATTCCTATAATCGTCAATTGACCATGAACGATTACTTTCCATATAAACACCCTTTTCCACGGATTCAATCATTTCTTCTCTCGTAGAATTGCCGGGTTCAAGATTTAGATTAGCCATTCGATCAATGGGCGCACGATTCCAGTTGCTCGCACGGAAATTAGCTACACCATCCACTCCAGATCGAATTTGGCTCTCCATACCACCCAGTCCACGTAATAGTTTCCCATCTTTAATAATATATTCTCGTTCTGCCTTTAAACCACCGTCATCAAATCCATAAGATGCAAATTCATTAGAAACGGTCGGATCAAACGTAATATTCATATGCTCTGAGCCATATTGAAGCGAGCCGAAATCTTCTAATTTAACAAAACTCCATCCAGCATAATTTCGTTCATCTCCTAGAATTCGATCCACTTCCAAGGCATGTCCAACGCTTTCATGAATTTGGAGCATCATTTGATCGGGAGCTAAAATAACATCCATTTCTCCTGTTGGGCAGTCAGTCGCGTCTAGCAATTCGATGGCCTGTTCACCTATACGAGTGGCTTGAGCTATCAGATCGACTGAATCAAAATATTCCATGCCAATTTGTTTGCAATTGCCTCTCATTCCACCAAAAGTTCTCGTTTGTTGATTTGCGCCATCTACGGCAGTTGCAGAAAGATCCGCTTCTATCATGAGAAAATCTTGCGTGATATCACTTCCATTTGAACTAACAAATTTGAATTGGGTTTCTAATACTTGGATAATCGAAGAAGCACTAACAATTTTGTCAGACACCTTTAATGCTTGGTTAGATTTAAGTAATAATTCATTCAATTCGCCAGCAGAAAGTGATTGACCATTTTTGACAAAGGGGGATTGATATGATCCCTTAAATGCGGGACGTGCTTCATCTGTGAATTGGACCAAACTATATTTGGCTGCCAATTTTGCCTGTTGAAAAGCTTTTTCTGAAGCAAGTGCAATACCAGCCGGTGTTAAATCGGATGTACCAAAATAACCAAATTGCCCATCTGACAATACTTCCACCATAATTCCATGTGTACTATAAATCCCATTGGCTACTGGAACACCATCACGAACCATTCTAGGTGTTACTTTTTCATATACTTCACGTAATCCTACCCAATCAGCGGAAATGTGAACCGCTCCGAGTAATTCATGAAGATTTAATTGTTGTTTTTCCATTATTTTCCCTTAAATATTGTATGTTAAAAACGGATCCGGATTTTTTCTCATTGCTTCAGTGACTTTTGTAAATGCATTGGCCACATCCATAATATCCTCATCATTTCCGAGTAAATGGTTTTGTCTAAGCCAAATGGATTCTTCGTCTGCTAATCGTTCCGTTTCTGGTAATGTTAATTCTGAATAGTTATATCCTTTTAGCCAAGGATACTCTTCATTATTTGTAATGAATAATCTTTCTCGATATAAAGGTGCGTAACCTTGATAAGTGTAAACACCTTCTGCTTGCATTGCTTTAAAAAATGTGTCCCTTGGGATTCCATGAAAAGCTGATTTGTCGTATCGACTTAATATAAGATGATTTGCAGAATTAGTGGCTTTTTCCAACATTTTTTGTGGTATAATACCATCTATATCATTTAGAACATTATCTAATTTGGCTCTATTATTATTTCGGAGAGAAATAGTATCCGGTAAAGTGTCTAATTGTGGTAGTAACATACTCGCCTGGAATGCACTCAATCTAAAATTTCCACCCAAATGTGAATGTTCATACCATTCGCCACCTGTTACACGCCCGCAATTATGATAAGAGAAACATCTTTCAGCAAATCCATCATCATTTGTAACAATAGCTCCACCTTCTCCTGCAGACATATTCTTTGATGTTTGGAAACTAAAGATACCCCCTAATCCAAGAGCACCCACTTTTATGCCGCCCCATTCCGCACCGTGAGCTTGAGCTGCATCTTCTATAACATGAATACCATGTTTTTTCCCAATGGCAAGTATCGCATCCATATCGGCTGGATTTCCAGCTATATGAACAGGCATTATCACTTTTGTTTTGTCCGTAATTGCATCTTCAATTAACGCTGGATTCATATTGCCTGTTTCAATATCAATATCTACGAATACTGGAACACCATTAGCCATCAATACGGATGAAGCTGTTGCAATAAAAGTGTATGCAGGAACAATAACTTCATCACCCGCATTCACTCCTGCTGCTTTCAAAGCAACCCATAAAGCAGATGTACCAGAACTTGTTGAAATGCTATATTTTGCATCTTGAAACGAAGCAAACGCCTCATTGAATTCTTTATTGATATTTGATCCAACTCCCCATAAATCATTATGAAGCGTATTCATTAATGCATCAGAATATTTTTGACTCGGTTTGGGCCAGGCGGGAAAAGATTTGGTTCTAATTGGCGTTCCGCCAAATAATGCTATTGTATTCATTTGGTGTTATTTATCCTTTAATTAAGCAATGAAATTACGGCTCATACTACCATCATCCAACGAGTTGAAACCGAGATGATGCAGAATCAAAAGTTACAAATACATATTCATTTTTTACACAGAATGAGCTCTCTTACGCCATTATGGCGCTTTATAGGTTTCCGGAAAAGTTCATGCGTGCCATTATTGCGTTCCTGTCTGGCAAATTATCACTTTATTAACTTTGGTATCAGATTTGAACTCATTAGGCGAAAGTTTTTTTAAATTAAACAAAAAGTAAAAAAGGAGTCAATTATGACACTTGTAAGATGGACACCCAGAACAAACATAATGAATGATTTTGATAAAATATTTAACAATTTATTAAGTGAAGATTATTCTATTCAACATTCTAAACCTTGGAATCCTTCCGTTGATATCGAAGAAAATGAAACATCATTTTCATTAACGGCTGATATGCCCGGTATGTCAAAAAAAGATGTATCTATTGAAATATTAGATGGTGTATTAACAATTAAAGGTGAGCGAAATGACCTTAAGCAAAATGAAGATGATTTTTTCGTTGTTAAAGAGCGTAACTCTGGATCATTTTGCCGAAGTTTTAAACTTCCTGAAAATGTAAAAGATGAAAATATTAAAGCATCTTTTAAAAAGGGTGTTTTAACCATATCTCTTCCAAAGGAAGAAGTTGTAGAGCCAGAAGCTCGCACGATTAAAATCAACTAAAAACAATGTTGATCTAAAAAAGGGCTCTACCGAGCCCTTTTTTTATATATGCATCATTAATTGTTTTAATGACTTTAAAATGGATTCATCTTTCGGCACATTATAAGATGTTACTGAAATCGTCCGTGGCATTACAACTAACCCAATGTATTCACACTGAGATCTAAATGATGCCAAAAACCGTGTTCCTGGGCCACCACTAAAGGTGGCAATTAAACATGATTTATTATTGAATGCATCTCGCCAATTTGGGGATGCAGTGGAAATCCATGTAATAGCATTCGTTAAAATAGGCGTCATTCCGCCATTATATTCAGGAGAACAAAAAATATAGCCGTCAGCACTATTGAACTTTTGTAATAAAGAAGTAATTATATCTTCTGGTGCGCTCACATTTGGTTTAAATAGAGGTAAATCATATTCTTCCAAATTTAAAATACTGGACTCATTGCCTAATGGATCTAACTTTTCTTTTAAAGAGTTAGCTAGAGATAAATTGTTCCCAGATGTTGATGAAATAATAAGAATATTTTGACTCATTAAACGACAACGCCCCCATCTACATTTAATACATGCCCATTAATATAACTTGCTTCATCACTTGCTAAAAAACAGTAAGCATTTGCAATATCAGAGGTGTGCCCCCAACGTTTCAAGGGAACTTTTTCTCCCATCATAGTAATTATTTTTTCTGGCATATTGGCTGTCATTTCCGTCTGAATAAAACCTGGCGCAACTGCATTCACTCGAATACCATCTTTGGCCAATTCCCGAGCCCATACTTTTGTCATACCAATAACACCTGTTTTGGTTGCCACATAATTTGTTTGGCCAAAATTCCCATAATGTGCTACCACTGAAGACGCATTTAAAACGACGCCGCTTCCACTTTCTTTCATCATTTCAGATGCAAAACGCGTACAAAGATATACACCTTTTAAATTCACATCAATGACGCGCTGAAATTGATCTACTTCCATCTTTGCAAGGGTACTATCCATAAGAATTCCTGCATTATTGATTAAAATATCCACACGGCCAAATTGTTCTTTAATTTGGCTAAACATGGCCTTTACGCTGGATTCTTGACTTACATCAACTTGCATGAAGTGAGCATTTTCTCCCAATTCATCAGCCGTTTTCTGCCCTGTCGTTTCATCAAATTCCGCAATAATAACTTGTGCACCTTCTTGGATAAATTTTTCTGCTGTTCCTCGACCGATACCGCGCCCTGAACCTGTAATAACCGTTATTTTATTTTTTAAGCGATTTGACATTTGTTCTCCATTGTTTTGTCTATATTCTGTGTAACTTAATCCTTTGAAATTACTTAACCGACGAACCCATTTGAAAGGAAACTGATGTCACTAAATACGATTTTGGAAGCCATAGGCAACACACCCATAGTAAAACTAAATAAAATTGGAACCCAATTAAATTGCACTTTATATGCAAAATGCGAATTTCTTAACGCTGGAGGATCTCTTAAGGATCGAATTGGCTTAAGAATGGTTGAAGAAGCTGAAAAAGAAGGTCGCATTAAACCGGGTGACACTCTGATTGAGCCTACGTCTGGAAATACAGGAATTGGTCTTGCTCTTGCAGCGGCCGTAAAAGGGTATAATTTGATTATCACTATGCCGGAAAAAATGAGTATGGAAAAAGAAGTCGTTTTAAAAGCTCTTGGAGCAACCATAGTCAGAACCCCAACCGAAGCTGCCCACGATGATCCCGAAGGACTCATTAAAGTAGCAGAACGATTGCAAACTGAAATTCCCAATTCACATATTTTAGATCAATATGCAAATCCCAATAATCCTGATGCACATTATTATGGGACAGCCGAAGAAATTATTTCTGAATTTGGGACAAACCTTGATATGGTTGTTATTGGTGCAGGTACGGGTGGAACCATCTCGGGAGTCGCCAAACGCTTGAAGGAAGTTATTCCTAATATTACCATCGTTGGCATAGATCCTTTCGGCTCCATTTTAGGCGGTGGCACCGATGTAGACTCCTATCATGTTGAAGGGATTGGTTATGATTTTTTCCCAGATGTTTTAGATAACACATTGGTGGATCAATATGTAAAAGTGAATGATCAAGATTCTTTCACCATGTCAAGACGGTTAATTAAAGAAGAAGGATTATTATGTGGTGGAAGTAGTGGATCTGTTGCTTGGGGAATGCTTCAAGCAGCGCAATCTTTGCCCAAAGACGCAAATGTTTTAGCCATTTTACCGGATGGAATACGCAATTATATGGGAAAATTTGTATCAGATGACTGGATGATTGAAAACGGATTCTCTATAGATTAAACCATGAGAATGATTAAAAAACATTTACGAATTGTTGCTGTAATTGTTTTTACGCTTCTTATTGGAGAAGAAAAAGATACGCGCGGATTTATTGTCAAAGTTGGCGATGATTGCCCGCCCTTTAAAACAGTATTAATGACAGGATCAACCGTAACTCTTGACTCATTATTAGGCGACGTTACCTTATTGCAATTTACTGCAAGTTGGTGCTCTGTTTGTCGAGTGGAAATGCCCCATATTGAAAAAGAGATTTGGCAAGTGCATCAAAAGCAAGGACTTAACGTCATTGGTGTTGATAGAGGTGAACCATTGGATATTGTAAAAACATTCGCTAAAACGATGAATATTTCTTATCCTTTGGCTCTTGATCCAAAGGGCGATATTTTTTCTTTATTTGCGGAAAGAAATAGTGGTGTTACTCGAAATGTTGTCATTGATAAATCAGGGAAAATCGCTTTTTTAACTCGTCTTTATAATCCACACGAATTTCAAGAAATGATACAAGTCATTGACCGATTATTAAAAGAGTAACCATTCTGTCTGAAAAAATCATGACATTACATCCGTCACCTGACAAAAAGGGTGTTCATATTGATAAAAGAAAATATACCCTGATTAAAAAAGCAATTCTTTCATCGATAAAGAGTCATGAGCAAATTCGTTTTAAGCCCACATTAATCTCTTCAGTGAAAGAAAATTTAGAGCCAACATTTGATGGTTCAATTAGCTGGTATGTTACAACAGTGAAACTTGATCTTGAAGCACGGGGATTAATTGAAAGAATACCAAAAGTGTCACCCCAACAGTTAAGAATGAAATCATGAATCCGATAAAAAAAGTGCCATTGTATTCTTATCTCTCATTTTATTCTTAAGTTGCGAGGAAAATAGACAAGCAATACACATTATTTTTGGAGATGATTATTCATTAAGTTCAGGGTGGTGCGGAACACCACCTGTTCTTCCGGCAGCATCTATCAACGGGAATACGCTATATATTGGTTTGTTTTACGAAGGTGATTGTACGGACCATACATTTACCCTAAATGAAGCAGATGGGGATGATGGTCTTTATATTTGGCTATTTCATAACGCCCATGGTGATACATGTCAAAATCCTGTGTGGAGTGGGTATTCTCAATTGTTGTCTCAATCCATGATTGATGCAAAACACATATTTGTTTTAGACCCAAACGATTCAGGAATGATTCAAGTCAAATAATAGGTTAGCCACCCATTATAATATCAGATATAATCAATAAATCATAAACCGTTAACGACCCATCAAAATCAACATCTGCCGCACAGAATTCATCTGTAGAAGGTGTATCAAATTCTAAGATATACCTTAATGTTTTAATGATATCTAAAACATTAACGACACCATCCATTGTTGGGTCTGCTAGTGGACATTCTCCAGCTTCAGCTTCGACAACGATCGAAACTGGAACACTTAATGAATCATTTTCCATTAAACGTGTTATGAGTGTATATTCATAGAATGTGCCGGGAAAAACAGGATTATCTGTATAGCTTGTGTAAGCTGGAGAAAATGAATCAACCAAATTTCCATCACGATATAAATCATTTTCATAAGCTGTAATCGGATCACCACCAAACAATGTCCATGGATTTTCCCACGATAAATGAATCGTTGTTCCTTCTGATCCATCACCCACAAAATTTGAAACTGGATTTGGGTCAAGCGAATCTGCCGCCATGAATTCGGATACAAGAATAGCTGAATTATTCAAATTTAGTCTTCCGCCCGTGACAGTAATATTTTCCATGGAACTAATTAAGTCTGTCCCATCCATAATCATTGATTTTAACGCTAATGCTCCTTCTGCAGGACTCTCTTTTTGAAAAGAGCTAAATCCTGAGGACATGACTGCATGTAAAAATCCGATGGCACCTGCAACGTGCGGTGTTGCCATACTTGTCCCTGATAATGATGATGTAGATCCATTATTATATGTAGATAATATATTACTTCCGGGTGCACCTAAATCAATCGACTCTGCCCCATAACCAGCTGAAGCTTTTTGATCACTTCTATTCGTATTCGTAACAGTGACTAAATAATCACTAGTACATCCGGTTGGCACATCGCCAACACTATCAACATTTTGATCGGAATTAATCGTAGCAGCAGCACTGAGAACGCCTACTTCTCCTAAAGCTGTATAAGCTTCGTCCCATAATGGATAACTTCCGGATGTACAATCAGCATAATCAATGCCAAAACTGGAATTGGTCGATACGACAAATGCACCCTGTTCCCCATTTGTTTCATTATATAAAGCACGTTGATCTAATACATAGCCATACGCTTCCAATACAATGGATGTTGTTCCGGTAGATCCCATAATAATCATTAGTTTTACGTCCCAATTCACTCCAGCGACCATACTGCCATTATTCCCTTCAGCCCCCACAATTCCTGCCACATGCGTTCCATGACTATCATTGGAAAGATTTCCATTTGAATTATAGGCATTCCATCCATTAACATCATCCACATAACCATCATTATCATCATCCATATTATTCCCAGGAATTTCATCTTGGTTTACCCAAATGTTATCGTCTAAATCAGTGTGTGTTAACATACAGCCACCGTCAACAATGGCTACAACAATATCATCTCCGAGAGCGTTGGTTCCACCCGTGGTGATATCCCATGCTTCAGGAGCATCAATATCTGCATCTTCCACTCCACCGGATTGGCCCGTATTATGCATTCCCCATTGGGTGGCGAAATTTGGATCATCTGGGAAGGTACTGCGTTGACTGACAAAATGGTCATACTGTGCATTTTGGATCCATGGATTTTCGATTAATTCTTTTAATGCTGTTGGTTCAGAAATGGCTCTATCAACTATTTGGACTAAATAGATATTAGCTCTTTTCATTAATGGTTTCACCACTTGATAACGAGATGCATTCAGTCCGATTTTTAATTCATCTAATGTTACATCTCTTTTACTTTGGATGAGTATATGCCCCGGTGCATAATTTTGTGCCCAGAGTGCATTTGTGAATATGAATAATAGAAAATATTTTTTCATGGTTCCCTTTTTGAAATATTTGCGTTAATTATAGTACGGATAACTATGGATGAATACTCATCATTTCTTACTCGTTTTTACAAAATCTATGGCCATTTTATGAATTGATTCACATATTTTCATAGGAATACCCGTTTCTCCCTGAATTTGCTCAGGAGAAACATTGGCTAGCATGGGGATACTATCAAAGGAAATGAATAATGTCTCTAATCGTTTCTTCCCCATTCCGGGTATAGAATCAAACAGAGAAGATTTTACTGATTTATTCCGTTTTTGTCTTTGATAAGTAATAGCAAATCGATGAGCTTCATCTCGAATGCGCCTTAATAAAATTAAGCCCGGTGATTGTTTATGTATGGATTGTGCTTCAGAATGTCCCGGGACAAATACTTCTTCTAATCGTTTTGCCAATCCTATTACAGGTAAATAATCTAAGCCTAATCCTCTTAAGGCGGATAATGCCATACTTAATTGCCCTTTTCCACCATCGATTAGAACTAAATCTGGTAATGGTTTTTCTTCCCTTTTTACACGATTGTAACGACGAAAAACAATTTCTCTCATGGAGGCAAAATCGTCAATTCCTTCCACAGTTTTTACTTTAAATTTTCGATATTCAGATTTCCGAGGTTTTCCATCAATAAAACAAACCATGGATGCAACCGTATTTGTCCCATCCAAATGGGAAATATCAAATGCTTCAATTCGTCTGGGCGGTGCATTTAGATTCAGATCTTCCTGAAGTTGATTTAATGTTTTTGGCACTAATTCTTTTCTTTTTTTTCGGCGAATAATCCATTCCCCAAGTAATAGTTTAGCATTTTGGTGCGTAATACGAATTTCTTTTGCCTTTTCGCCCCGTTCCGGATAATGGAATTGGACAGCACCTTTTCGTTGTTGGCGAAGTAATTCAAGGAGTTCAGATTCATCATCAGGATGAAAGGGTAAACATATTTCATTGGGAATAAAATCACTATCCATATAAAAACGAGTTATAACCGTTTGCAATGTTTTTTCATCATGGTCATCCATGGATTGCAGTGATATTTTTTCTCGACTAAAAATTCGACCCGAACGAATACGAATAATGGTAACGATACCCAGTTGATCATTTCGTGCTAAGGCAAAAACATCTCTATCATCAAAATTCGCTGCGATTTTTCGTTGACGATCTTTAAAACTTTTAATAGCCTCCAACTGATCTCGAAATACCCCTGCATCTTCAAAGCGTTGTTCTTGCGATGCAAGCAACATTTTTTCTTTTATAAAAGATTCTGTCTCTTTTGTTTTTCCTTTTAAAAATACTTCAATCCTATTTACCATGTTACGGTAATGCTTTTCTGACACTAATCCTTGGCACGGACCTTCACATTTACGAATATGATAATCCAAGCATAAATCTACTTTTTTATCTGCAATCACCTGATCATTTAATGCGTAGGTACAGGTTCGAATAGGAAATACTTTATACAATGCTTTTAACATGACTCGTAATAGATTCACATTTGTAAATGGGCCATAATACTTGGACCCATCTTTAACAATGGTTCTCGTTATAAATATTTGTGGAAATGGTTCATGGGTAATGCGTATAAATGGAAATGATTTATCATCTTTTAAAGCAATATTATATTTTGGTTCATGCTCTTTGATTAGATTCGCTTCTGTTAATAATGCTTCCACTTCATTCGAAACAACAATCCATTCTAAATCATGAATATGTTTAATCATGGTACTATTTTTTGGCGATTGATGCTTATTCTTTCTAAAGTATGAACGGACTCTATTTCTTAGGTTTTTCGCTTTACCAATATAAATAATAGTTTTCTTCTCATTTCGAAAAAGATAAACACCGGGCGATGTAGGCAATTGTTTAAGTTTTGATTTCATGATTTAACCGCATGGAAAATAAACCTTTTTTGGGCCACTTCCGAATTGGGATACTTCACAAAGACCTTGCTTTATATTATAAAAAAAGGGACAGCAAAAGCCATCCCTCTAATTATTAAAACAAACATTGGGAAAGTATTACACTTCCACAAAGTTTAGTTTATTTTTACTTCATTAATACCATCTTCTTTACTGAATGAAAATCTCCAGCCGATATTCTGTAGAAATACATTCCTGCACTTACCGATTGCCCAAAATCATTCGTAGCATCCCAGGTAATTGATTTATATCCGGCTTTTTCATATCCATAAACAAGGGTACGAATACGTTTACCCATTAAATCAAATATAGCTAACTCAACTTGACCATTTTGACTTAAATCAAAATCGATATTTGTAGTCGGGTTAAATGGATTGGGGTAATTCTGATACAATGAAAATTCAATGGGTATAAATTCATCATCCAATGCTAACATATCATTTTCAATGGGAGATGTCATTGAATTACATCGCTCATAAGATTGCCCCATTCCTGGTGTTTTATAATAAGATATTTCCGGAGTGAATTCGTGTTCTTGAAATCCATTTCCATCTGTATCATCCTCTGTTATATCATCATAACAAATATGGGTGTGATAACGATTGGTAAACATGGTGGTCCCTTCTTCATCCACCATATCGTGGACGTGCCCATTTTGGGCATCCCAATCAGATGAATTTGGAGTAGAGCCATCCAATTCTGTACAGCCCAGCACTACAACACCATCACACATAATACCATAGACTTCAATTTCTCCCGAACCAACGGTTGTTGTTTGGATTAATCCTTTATGTTGCAATACTTCTAATGGACCAGACGATGTTGTATGATAATGATAGAGTTCTCCTCCAGCTGGATGACCATTATACAAATCAAATGAAGCAGCTTCATCTTCAATTACATCTGGTGGAGATGCACATGGGTTAAACATATTTACACCATTTAAGGCTGAACCAACGGATCCCATAGGATATTCAAAATTACTGGTTCCTACCTCACCGTCTACTGCGTCGCCATCAATGGATAAATTGGGTCTCGCATCTGGGTTAACAGGAATTGAAACAACATAATTTACTTCTGTAATGTATGCATTTGGAATTAGAAAAGAACCTTGCCCTTGAGAATACCAATCAATATGGTTTGGATCGCCATCGGGATAATACCAACTTTCGTAAGGAGCCAACCCATTAAAATATAGATTAATGTAATTCCCACTTTCTGATAGGCTTGCATCCACGCACTGAAAGTATTTTTGGAAAAATTCAGGTGTATTGCCAGAAATGTTCGTTTCGCAACTTTCTAGTGTGTAAGCTTGTCCAAATAGGACATTTAGCAAGATTGAACCGATTATGATTATGTGTTTTTTCATTGTGATTCCCTTTTCTTTTTTGTTGTTATTTTAGTAAAACCATTTTCATTACTAATAATTTCCATGATTTCAACCCTCTCTTCATAATTGAGATTATATCATGAAATGCAACCATTTATATCATAACAAAATCATAACAAATGATTTAGTTGATAAATAATATGGAATTCGTAAAGACCTATGAGTCCGGTATGAAAGGGTCTAATTGGGCTAAAGCTCCCCAATTCTTCTAACTTTCCACACCAAGGATGGAGTAAGTGCTAATATTATAAGAGAAACCCGGAAATACTTACCCCGTCCTTCAGGTCGGGGATTATCCTTAAACCAAAAAGTAGGGGGCTTTAGCCCCTGTTCGGAACGGACTCACTGATTATAAGCTATTTAAAAATTCAACTAAATTAATTTCACGCGTAAGTTTGAGTTGTTTTCGGAGTCGAATGCGATATTGCCCAACAGATGGCACTGTAATATTCATTAAGGTGGCAATCTCCTTTGACCTTAATCCGATTCTGAGATAGGCTGCTAATTGACGATAGGGTTGCGTTAAGTTTTTACAGTGTTTTTCCAAACTGACAAAAAAACCGGAATGAACATCTGTAAACCACGTATCAAATTCTTCCCACAAATTATAATTTTTCAATTCAAACTTAATGGTTTGTTTCGTTTTATATAATATGGTTGCCGATTTTTTATTATTTACATCCATTAGATTTAAGTTATTTAGGATATCTTCAAGCATGTTATTTCTTTTTATAATATTAACCACTTTGGATATTAATTCTCGTTTTTTCAATTCCAGTTCTTGTTCTAATTGAATGATTTCCTGCTCTTTTCTTTCTGTTTCCAGTTCAACCATTAATTTTTCAATTTCAATTGTTCTGCGATCTATGTTCTTTTGATATACCTGTTTAGATAATTCCGCATCTAACTTCATTAATTTTTTTAAATAATGAGCTTCTTTTTTAAAATTTTCAATTTTATTGTAATAGTTTGAAAGTGCGTATATCCCTTCTTTTCTTATTCCCGGATAATCATTTTGTTTTGCCATTTCAATCGTTTCAATCACTAATTGAATCGCATTTTCATTTTCCCCTATTTCAGATAAAATTTTTGCATGATCTAGGTTAGATGATAAATACCGAAAAGTATCATTATTGCTTTTGTAATAGTCCTTTACTTCTTGGACAATGTCTAAGGATTTATCTATTTTTCCCAAAGATAATAAAATACCTGCTTTAACATTTTTGGCAATGTTAAAATCATCGATATAGTTTTCTTTTTTAAATAAAGTAATAGCTTTATCAATATCCTGAAGCATATTATTTGAAATATCCTCGTTAAGGATCAGCTTAATTCGGGTGATATTGTATAAACTCATTGCGATGAAATATGGTTTTTTTATCTTTTGTGCATAGGTAATGCATTGATGATATAATTCTAATGCAGAATAAATATTACCTAATGATCGTCTGCTTGCAGCAATATTATTCATAATGCTAAATACTTTTTCCTGATCATTTAATCGTTCAGCAATAAACAATGCTTTTTCAAAAAATGTTTCCGAATCTTTAAACTTATCAAATCGATTAGATATGATTCCTAATGCATTGTTAATTGAAAACAGAATTTCTTCTTCATCGCCTATACCTTCATAATACATTAATGCTTTATCATAATATAATTGAGCTTGCGTAAATTCATGTGTTCTCTCGTAGGATTGTGCCAAGTAAAAATGGACAATCGCTCTATCTTTAGTTTGGGAAGGAAGAGACTCTTTTAGGCATTTTTTCGCGATTTCAATGGCTTCATCATAGTTTTCGCTATTGAACGAATTTTTTAAAGATTTAATGTTATTTTTCATCATAATGTGTGTATTCTAAAAAAAAGGATATTCACTTTGTTATTTACTTTTTTCTATACTCAATGATTCAATATTTAGATTGTAACCATAATTGGGACTTTATACAATGTTTTTAGGATGGCTCAAAATATATGGACATTTGTAAAGTAGGATACTCAAAAAAAAAGGGACAGCAAAAGCCATCCCTCTAATTATTAAAACAAACATTGGGAAAGTATTACACTTCCACAAAGTTTAGTTTATTTTTACTTCATTAATACCATCTTTTTTACAGCATGAAAGTTTCCAGCAGAAATGCGGTATAAATACATACCTGCACTCATGGGTTGCCCTAAATCATTCGTTGCGTTCCAAACGACGGTTTTAAAACCTGCGCTTTGTTGCGTGTTGACTAACGTTTTGATTTCATGACCTACAAGATCATAAATCATAATCCGAACTTGAGCATCTTCTGGCAAATCATATTGAAGTGTCGTGGTTGGATTAAATGGATTTGGATAATTCTGATGCAATGCAAATACATCTGGAGTAAGTGCATTTCCATCAGTAGAAAGGGTGCTTAGACTAATCGGGATAGATGCATCACTTTCATTATCATGAACATCAACAGCCGTAACGATATAATAATTATCGCCATCTGCCATGTCAGAATCAGTGTAGTTGGAGCTTACATTTTCGCCTACAAACGAATCTGCATTTGGCATAAAATCTGCCGTTGCACCACGATATACGTTGTAGTGAGCGAGATCATTTGCTGTGGATGCGGCCCATGTTAATTCTGCTGAACCATCTACTACCTGACCATTAAGATCATCTGGCACACTAGGAGCAATATTATCAACCGAATGTCCAGCGCTCACCACACTAACGAAGGTACCTTCATCCATGTTTGCGATTACGCGGAATTCAGCAGCATTATCTCCATTACTTGTGGAATCATTCAAAGTCGAAACTTCTACCACATACTCATCACTATCATATGCACCGACGGACGTTAAGCCAACCCATGTATTACCATCTTTACGTTGAATGGTATAAGATTCTGTGGAACGTCCAGGTAATGCGTCCGTGTCCCAAGCAGATTGAGCAAAAGTCAGATATACACGTCCACCTTGATCTTCTGGAACATCGGTAATAGAAACAATGTCAGGGTTTACTGCAAATCCGTCGCCTTTCCCAATGCGGTAATAAGCAATGTCTTCACCCCATTCATAAGCCTGCCACTGATCTGGCCACATGCCTACTGGCTGAATGTCATACATTTTATTTGCTGTTACATCCCACATGGATACAGTTCTTCCTTGTTCCGATGCTTCCTGAATGTCCCAATAGCCATATCCTTGATAATCACTAATTTCTGATTCATCTGTAGATGATCTAGACCAACGCGTTCCGGTGGGTGAGCCCAATGTGCCAGACTCAAAATCACTCCATTCAAAGCATGTTTCTTCCAGATAATTAATTAAATTAACTTCTGTACATCCTTCGCAATCGCACATGTCTATTGTCCAGCCTAATACCACTCCATCCGAAACATGGTCCCAATTGGCTGGGTCGGTCAAGTCGCTACCCATGTTGACGCTATAATAAACAACCGTTGAATCAACCATTAGTATAAAGTCTTGGGTCGTTGTATTCCCTTGTCCATCATCTGCACTAAGAGAAATAGCATATTCACCATGGTCAGAAGCAACTGGTGTTCCAAAAAGGCGTGTTCCTGTTCCTGCCTGAATATGGTAAATTTGATTATAGTTATGTCCCCAAATATCGCCATTGGCAGGATTTCCAGACCAACGATCGAGCCAATCGTTTGTAAGAAGGGTAAGTCCATTTACCCCGTTTAAATGGTATAAGCCTTGCTGGTTGTTTGCGTTTTGAAATCTTACAACAACAGCACCATTTCCATCTATCATAATTTCCCTTGGCTCATGAAAGTTGTCATCTTGAAAAACGGTGGTAACGGTAGAATCATTGGGATCAAAACGTTTGATTTTACCTTCCCAATTTTGTTCAGTAAACCAAATGGTTCCATCGGGATGAACGGCAACACCACTCATATTGCTAGATTCATAGATTTCATAATCTTCATATGTATTGGTACCTGCAGCATAATGTCTTAATCGGTTATAACATCCGTCAGATTGCCAAACAGAGCCATCATCTGCAATTGCGATATTTTCTTGATCACACCCTGCATCAGAATTCATTAATTCAAATTGGCTAGAATCAGGATGCAATCTGGAAAGTCCATTAAAAGTTCCATCATTACTACCACCCATAGCGTACAGTGTACCATCAGCACCAAAGGCCATAGAAGATACCCAACTTAATTGTTCATTTACAGTTTCAATATTAGATCCATCAGGGTCCATTTTTTGAAGAACATTCGAATTAGCATTCCAAAACCATAATTCACCATTTGGCGCTGAAACTAGCTCTTGAATACCGTCTATTATCCAGTCCGACCATCCATCTGAAAGAAAGGTAGCTGTATTTTCTGGGTCAAGTGTTAACCAAGCAGGTAATCCAGAAGCGCTAAAGCTAATGGCATCTCCATCTGGGTCCATTGCGGCTGCACCATAGACATATTCATTGTCTGGTACTGCAACCAAAGGTGGATCGGAAAGAAATTCCGGTGCACTGTTTTGTGCGAATAGTCCGGCAGTCATGCTGAACAGGATTGTGGCGAATAAAACGCGCCAGCTTGTTGTTTTTAAATAGGACATATAAATCCCCTTATCTTTGTTTATTGTTTATTGTTGAGTTTACGTATAAACAAATAACAGTGATTTGTTTATACATAATTCATGTAAGCTACACCCCCCCATCCAAAATAAGCAAGAGAAAAAAGGTGCTATATAAACTCTGTCATTACGAATGGAGCGTAGCAGAATGGGGATGAAAATCCAGTCGAATGACGGGAGAATCTCATCGAACCGTGATGTCATTGCGATGATGAGCGATAGCGAAGAAGTGGCAATCTCCTTGAATGGGCCGAAATCTGTCCTATGACCTGAGGAAATCACCCCGACTCCCTCTTGGGGTACAGGACCGAAAGCTTCGTCGCATACGCCTCGTGATGACAATAATTTATTTGATAATTTCTTACCTGTCTGCGTTCAATTGCGAACAGGCAGGCGACTATCCCTCGCTAAAAACTAAACTTTGCGGAAGTTTGAAACTTCCGCAAAGTTTCGTTTTTTTTACTTCAACAAAATCATCTTCTTTACTGAATGAAAATCTCCAGCCGATATTCTGTAGAAATACATTCCTGCACTTACCGATTGCCCAAAATCATTCGTAGCATCCCAGGTGATAGATTTGAATCCTGCATTTTGTTGAGAGTTCACCAAGGTTTTAACTTCTCGTCCCATCAAATCATAAACCATAATCCGAACTTGAGCATCTTCAGGTAAATCATATTGAAGGGTCGTGGTTGGATTAAATGGATTTGGATAATTCTGATGCAAGGCAAATACATCTGGAATTAATTGATCATCAACCGATAGACTACTAATATCAATGGATAACGTTAATGGACCGTTTAGTGCAGGAACACTTATAGTTCCATCATCCGAATATACGTGCCATTCAAGAACAGCTGTTGTCACTTCCCATGCAAATAGTTTATCATATATGGCTCTGTAAGTCATAAGCGTTAAACTCGTATCCACTAAAGATGAATCTAATTGTTCTGTATAGGATCCAGCCGTTAACGTTGATGTATAATGATATACAATAGAGTCCCCATCTACATCTTCTGCCACTTCCCATTCAAAATCGAGAGAGCCCGTAGAAAGTTCATCCAATGTGATGGCAATCACTTCATCTGTTTCAGTCAAATTAAATTCATTTGGACTATCATTTACGGCATTCACCGTAACATGAACCGTATCATTAACTGAAAGACCTTCTGAATCCGTTGCCGTAACAACTATATCTGTTTCGCCGTTTCCATTTTCTGCAAACACTAAATATGGAACTTCTGACTCAATCATGATTAATTCCGTATTTAATGAAATAGCTGTTATGGTTAATGAATCTCCATGAATAATATCCAGATCGTCAAAAACACCGTCAATGGATAAGGAAAGTGTATCCGAATCTTCATCCACTGTAATATCAGTCATCGCTTGTGCTACAAAAGGTGCATCATTCATATTTGTAACCGTAATAATGACCATTCCTAAATCAGAATTTACCAACCCATCATTGGCGACATAACTTAAAGAATCAAGGCCGGTAAAGTTTGCGTTAGGAGAATATACTCCATCCGTAACGACTCCATGCATGGCTTCATCAACAACAACAAAAGTTAAACTGTCATCATCAATATCAAATCCTGAAAATGGAACTTCAACACTGCCATCTTCTTCAAGCTCAATCACTAAATCGTCAACCGTTGGTGCATCATTTACGGCATTCACCGTTACGACCATCGTATCACTCACAAAGGCACGAGTAGGATTGGTTGCGGTAAATATGATTGTTGCCACACCATTACTATCCGGGCTAAACCCAAGCGTAAGCACATCATCATCACTTATAGAAACTGAAACGACACTTGGATTGGAATTAGTATGCGAAAATACTAAATCTCCATCAATATCCGTAAAGGTAGTATTCAAATCTCCAATCGTTGAATCAGGCGCATCTTCATTTACTGTAATGTCAGCTAAACCTTGAGTTGTGGGTTCATCATCAACAGAGTTTACCGTAACATGAACCGTATCATTTACGGAAAGTCCTTCTAAATCCGTTGCTGTGAGAACTATATCTGTTTCGCCGTTTCCATTTTCTGCAAACACTAAATAGAAAACCCCATTCGAATTTGACCCGACTGTAAGCAATTCTGTATTTAATGAAATAGCGGTAATGCTTAATGAATCTCCATGGGCTATATTTTCATCATCAAAGACATTATCAGTGTCAAGTAAAAGGGTGTCTGCATCTTCATCTACTGTAATGTCAGCCATAGCTTGAGCAATAACCGGCGCATCGTTACTCATATCTACATTAAGCGTAAAACTCTGCGTTGCTGTTCCGCCATTGCCGTCGTCTGCTGTTAATGTAATGGCATGGTCACCGATTTCTGCGTCTGTGGGTGTGCCGGAAAGTATCAAATCACCCGGAGTATAATCCATCCATTTGATGGCGTTATTGCCATTGTCAGCCACAAATATGTTTCCATTTGAATCCACAGATACATCCATGGGCATATTAAACCCTGAACTGAGAGTAACAATATTTGTTCCGTCCCCATCCATCCGTATGATGGCGTTATTGTCATAGTCAGACACAAATATGTTTCCATTTGAATCTACAGATACGCCTGTGGGATAAGCAATCCCTGAACCAAGGGTTACTATATTTGTTCCGTCGCCATCCATCCGTTTGATGGCGTTATTGCCATTATAGTCAGCCACAAATATGTTTCCATTTGAATCTACAGATACGCCTGTGGGATAAGTAAACCCTGAACCAAGGGTTACTATATTTGTTCCGTCGCCATCCATCCGTTTGATGGCGTTGTTGAATGTATCAGCCACATATATTTTTCCATTTGAATCTACAAATACGCAATAGGGTCCATAAAACCCGGAACCGAGAGTAACAATATTTGTTCCGTCGCCATCCATCCGTTTGATGGCGTGATTGCCTTTGTCAGCCACATATATCTTTCCATCCGAATCTACAAATACGCCTGCGGGATAAGAAAACCCGGAACCAAGGGTAACAATATTGTTTCCGTCGCCATCCATCCGTTTGATGGCGTTATTGCCTGTGTCAGCCACATATATCTTTCCATCCGAATCTACAAATACGCCAAAGGGTCCATTAAACCCTGAACCAAGGATAGCAGGATCTGAATAGGTTCCATTCCCAGCATTCTCAAGTGAAAGCCAAGAAGGAACGGTTGTTCCGGACACCGTTACATTATCGCCGTCTGTATCATTTGTTTCAATTGTGTATGCATAAGCACTGTCAGCATAAACGGATGTAACAGGTGTGGACGTGAAAGTAGGGGCATTGTTTTGTGCAAATAAACTAGTGGTTAAGAATAATGCCAATAGTATTAAACCTGTCAGTTTCTTTAAAATGGGTGAACATTTCATGTTGTTTTTCCTACGAGTTGGTTTTTTGATTTATCATTTAAGTAATTCTGAATTATTTTAATTTGTGCTTTTGTTCGATTTAAGGAAATGGGTTTCTCTCGCCCTTGACCTACAGCTTGTTTATTTTGAGTTCGTTCTTTTTTTTTCATTTTGTTAAGATGAGTCTCATTTATTCGCAAATTACTCAGAAAGCTAAAATGACTAAATCATATTATTAGTACTGAAAATATACTGAACTTTTAAAAATATGTCCGACCCAGATCTATCCAAAACGATTTGAAAAAGTGTAATAAATATTGTATTGCACCCTTTACATCGACTTCGCTCTGCACAGGTGGATTCCCCCATTGTGGGGACATGTAGTTGGGGTTTAAAGAAAAGGGGTGAATCTGTCCAAAACAAAATTCTCTCGACGAAACTATCGAACAGGTTTGTCTAAATTACAAATAATTTAATTTATTTTGGACAGCACTGGTTCCAATACAATAGGTGGCATTCCAAAAAGCTTCTCTTGCAGAATGACACATTTCAGGTATTGATTCTACAAGTTCCCTAAAAAGACACTGAGATTTTGATTTCGATCTAATTTACATTTTTTACGCAAATTCAATCGATGCGTTTCAATCGTCCGAGTGGATAGACTTGTAAGTTGAGCAACTTCTTTAATGGATAAACCCAACTTTATAAAAGCTGCGACCTTTTTTTCTTGTGGAGTGAGTTTCGCATCGAATTGGTCTAATGCTTGGAAAAAGTCCGAATTTACATTATCAAACCAACGCTTGAATTCATCCCACTCATCAGAATCATTTAATTTTTCTTTTACATTTTGTCTTAATGCTTTTATTCCTGCTGATGGCTCTTTTTCACTTAAATCGATTAATGCTTTATAAACGTCTGCTAATCCTCTTTTTCGCTCTAACATAATCATAGCTTTTGATGTTAATTCTCTTTCACGTTTTTCCAGTTTATTGTGCACGATATTAAGTTGTTTTTCCATTTGTTCTGTTTCCAATTCTAAACGCAACTTTTCAATTTCTACACCTTTACGCGCTATAATTTTCTGTAATGCTTGATTTGCAATTTCATCTTTAAGAAAGGAAAGTTCTCGCAATGCAAGTAACTCATTTTGAAAATCATTGTTTTCAGAATAAAATCGAACCAATAATTCTAAACCTTTTTGCTCGGTTTTTTTATGACTATTCTTTTGTGCAACTGTATTTAATAATTTAACATTTTTAATGGCCAGTTCTTTTTCGCCTTGCGCAAATCTGAAACGTTCTAAATCGATTTTAGCCGACGTCAACCTATAAGGATCATTGATAGTTTCACATCTTTTAACCACACCTTTCATGAGAGCAAATCCGCCTTTGTAATCTTCCTTATTATATAAAATGCCTACCTTTAAATTTTCTGCATTTGCAAGGTTTTCAATGTCATCATTCTTTTTATAATACTCAATCGCAATTGAAATAAGATTTAAAAGTGCCTCATAATCTTGGCTTCCTTGTCTTAATTGTAGATGGACTAAGTTCATAGATGATTGAGCTATGATTGAATCATATCCAGATTTGAGTCCTTCATTACGAACTTGTGTCGTTAAATCAATCGATAATAGAATATTACCTGCAAAAGATTGAGCCGTAGCCAAATGGCTCATTATTTTAAGAGATTCTTTTTGGTCTTTAACCTGATGAGAAATCGATAATGCTCGTGTAAAATGTTCAATAGCTTTATTTGGGTCCCCCATTTTAAGCACAATTATACCAAGTTTATCATAGGCATTCATTACATCTTTATTTTCCAATTCAGGAATAAGGTGTAACCCCTTTTCTAAATGTGATTTGGATTCCGGGTAGTGGTGCCTTTCATATTGGGCTAACCCGAAATAAAAATGAATCTGGGCAACCTGCTCAGGGGAAGATTGTTCCTGAATATTTCCTAATAATAATTCACAATGTGACACAATTTCGTCATATTGTTTTTGGTTCATCCACTGGCGGAATCGTTTGCCAACTTTGACCAAATCGTTTTTTGTATTTTTTTTCTTTTTATTCACTATTCAAGCCTATTACATCTAATCTGTGCGCCAACTCAATATAGAAAAATAACCATTATTTCTGATTATAATATTCGGCGTTACCCTAATACAAGTTAACGCAATAAATAACAGGATTCAACAATCCTGTTATTGCCCTTTCATCTGGAATATTGACATCATTTTACTTTAATTTACATTAAATTGATTCTATGAATAACCCATTTGAACATGAATCTATCCTGACTGTTTTCCCCGAATTAAAAGGAATTGATTATACAATAACACCCCTCACGGGTGGCATTACAAATACCCTTTTTCGAATTAAATCCGACTTGGGCGATTGGGCTGTTCGTTTTTATGGTGAAAATACAGAATTGTTTATCGATCGCACTGCAGAAGCAGAAACAATGAAACGCATGGCTAAAATTGGAATTTCTCCAAAAATGATTCATTTTTCCCCAGAGAATCGATACACATCTGTCGAATTCATTGATCATGCTAAAACACTTAATAATGATGACTTTTTGAATGAATCCTATCATAAGCCGATTATGGATACAATCCGTAAAATTCATTCAAGTCATATCACATTAAATCGCATTTTTAATCCAATCATTGAAATTGAAAAAATGCTAAAAATCCTTGAGAGTCTTCATGCCGATTTAAGCGAATTCGACATAGATCAATCCATCCAGAAATTACATGTGTTAGACCAAAGATTAAATATACCAAAAGATGACTATGTCCCATGCCACATTGATTTATTAGCTGAAAATTTCTTAGCTGTAAATAGTCCTGACTTCCCTACAGGATTAGCTGTGATTGATTGGGAATACGCTGGGATGGCTCCAGCGGCCTACGATATTGCAGATATGTTTCAGGAAACGCTTTTACCGAAAGAATTGGAAAAAAAGTTGATTCATCTTTATTGTGAAGGAAATCATGAAAAGGATTTTTGGGAAAAAGTGCAATTATTTAAACCATTCCCTGATTTTTATTGGTTCCTTTGGTCTTTAATTCAAAAGGAAATATCGAAGATCGATTTTGATTTTTATACGTATGGAAAAGGTAAATATGAAAATTCAATGATGAATATGAATATTATTCTGGATTCACAATAATACTTCGGCGATGATTAAGCGTAATTTTTATTTTCTTTCATTATTGATAACCCCCATAAATCCCCCTTTGCCCATTTATTGAGCCCCCCCTTGCATCCCCCACAATGGGGGAATAATAAGGTGCTGGGGAAACGCAAGGTAAGAAAAAAATAAAAACGATTAACGGCTAATATCGACGGAAGTAATACGATGCATGACTCGTATAAGAGTCACGGTGGTAAAAAATAAAATATATTTATAATGACTGTTTTTTAACATTTAGAATATCCGCATTTAACTGCGTTTATTTTTGGCAGATGAATGAAGGGATTAAATAGTATTATTTACAAGAATGTTTTCCCTATTTCTTCTGCTGTATCCTTATCTAATCCATCATTTCTTTCAATAAGCTTTTCCATAATAGTTTGCCGTTTTTCAACACTATGATTCTGGCCAAATTTGAATTTAAGATCTACCGACTCTATTTGAATTTTAAATATGGATACTTCCTCTAATGCTTTTTTATATAATTGATCTGTTGTTGTAATTTTTTTATATCCACCTTCCGGTTGATACTTTTTCATAAAAGTTTCTAAAATGTCCGCTTTCATCTCTACATCGGGTTCGATTGTCCCAACTCCTTTAAAATAGATTGATTTATAGAATTGAGTGGCTGGACATGCATAACCTCTAGCAACCCAATAAGATGGAATCATGGAATAGGGCTTTACAAGACTAAAAGAAACATTGGGATTTGTTGAAAAGAAATCGAATTTTTCTCCTTCATCCGCTCCATGAAAAAATACCGATTCATCCATATAAATAAAGTTTAATGGAACGGTTCGCGGAATATGATTATGATCAATTATACCTAAATATCCGACTTCAGATTGAAAAGCAATCGTTTCAATTTGTCCATGATCACCTGATGAATAGTCACGCCTTCTCATGAATAGCCTATGGCTTTTCTGCCAATTCAACTAATACACCCCCTGTGGATTTAGGGTGAATAAATATGATTTTATACCCTTCAGCCCCAGAGGTATAATGATCGCCAATCGTTTGTATGTTATTTTCTTTTAATTCTTTTATTGCTGAAGTTATATCTTCTACCTGAAGGCATACATGATGCATCCCAGATCCTTTTTTAATCACAAATTTTGCAATGGGAGATGCATCATCCAATGCTTCCAATAATTCTATTTTGCCCTTTCCCGTATCAAAAATATCCGTTTTTACACCTTGGTCTTCAACCGTTTCTGATCCTGTTTTATTTATCCCTAAAATATGATTCCAAAAGGGTGCATCCTGTGCGCAATCTTCAACAGCAACACCAATATGTTCAATGCCTAGTATTTTCATGTATGTTCCTTATAAAAGGTTTTCAATATCGGAATTTAATGACATTCCCAATCCCGGGCTTTCAGGAAGAATGATTTTCCCATTGCGAATTTTAACGCCAGCGTATGGGTCATTATTAATTAATAAATTTCCATCTAAATCTGCATAATCAACTAACGGCGATAAATGAGACGCTGCTGTAATGCCCACAGATGATTCTACCATACACCCCAACATAATTTTTAAATCGTATTTTCGTGCAAGTTGAATCATTTTTTCTGCATCTAATAAACTGCCACATTTCATCAATTTAATATTGATTCCATGGAAGGCATGTGCAATAGGCTCTATATCTCCCGAATGCATGCTATTCTCATCTGCAATAATGGGTAAGGGTGACTTGTGCTTTAAAAGGGCTGTGTCCCCCAAATTGTCTGCTTTAAACGGCTGTTCTACAAATTCAACGTTTTGATCCGCAAGCCAATGGCACATTCTTTCTCCTGTCTCTAAATCCCATCCTTCATTTGCATCAACGCGAATAACTTTATCCGTTTCTTTTCTAATACGGCGAATGATGTCTTTATCTTCCAATTCATTGACGCCTAATTTTACTTTTATAATCGAATAAGGAGATGCTTCTTCAATTTTATCAGGTATAAGATTTAAATCGCCAATGGCAATGGTGAAGGATGTAGCCAGTTGATGCGTGGGATCCGCTCCAAAATATTCGTATAATGGTTGATCATTTTTCTGCGTCCACCAATCTAACCATGCCATACTTAATGCAGCTTCGAGAGACTTAATTCCATGGGATTGAGACATAAACCATGTATCACCTTCTACAGCAGTATTAAACGGTGGAATATGATTTATTTTCTTCAGTTGATCTACAACGTGATTTGGATATTCACCATATCTTTTGGAAGGAGCGGCTTCCCCACGTCCAATAATACCCTCTTGCTCCAAATAGACAAAAGTAATATCATAAAAGTCATGTGTACTCCTGGATATACCAAAGGGATGTGTACACTGGATTCTAAATTGTTTAAAGGTTAAGTCCATTGATTTAATGCGCTTTCAATTTTTTCAAGTAAATGTCTATTTCCAAACCGAACTAAATCTGTGCACGGTAATTGGTATTTTTCCTCACATGCTTGAATCATGTTTAATGCAGATGTTTCATCCAGTTTATGCGTCAATAGATTTATGCCTAAAAAGGTGGAATGCTTAAATGGTTTTAATAGCTCAATGTGTAATTCCATCATTTCTTGTATATCTGGCATTGGGTAATCTAAAACATCCAAATCTCTCCCGGGATCATGTGTCATAATCATAAAATCGGGCATGGTTCCATGTAAAAGCCCAAGTGTAACGCCAGAATAGGCATAATTGCTAATAGCACCCTGACCTTCAACGACGACTAAATCCGATTCTTGGCTGATTTGATCCATATGATATTCAACTTCCCCAGCCATAAAATCAGACACTATGGCATCAATAGGAACGCCTGATTCACCAAGGAGAATGCCCGTTTGCCCTGTGCCTAAGAAGGAAACCTTTTTCCCATAATCTTTCAGTCGAGTTTTGATTTCCCATGCTGTCGTCATTTTACCCGTATCACAATCAGTCCCCACAATGAGCATCACAGGATAAGATCGGTTTTTCCACAACCCTTTTGGGAAATGATTTTGTTTGGGCGGGCGACGTAAATCCACCAAAGAGACTTGATTGATTTGAGCTAATTTTGAAAAAGATGGATCATCATTTAAAAAAACATGCATCCCGCTATAAATGTCGCATTTTGCGTCAATGGCTTGATTTATTTCATGACGATATGTCTCATGGATAATTCCCCCTTGTGGCGCATTACCAATGACGAGAGCATTCGGGTTAAAAGGGAGTGTCTCTTTAAAATTGGAAACAACAGGTACTTGTCCACCATATCCTAATACACTATCCGATGTTTCTCCAGCTTTAGTGGGATCAATAATTGCAACAACTTCATCTGGTTTATATCGAAGCAACATATTTCCCGTTTTACTTAAAATATAGTTAAAGGCTCCAATCGCCAAAATGACCGTTCTTTTCACTATGTATTATCTAAAGTGTGCTGGACGTTTTTCTACAAAGGCCGTCAACCCTTCTTTCGTTTCTTCTGTCGAAAATAATTGTGCGAAAGAATTCACTTCATGAGACAAACCATCAGACAATGTTCTATTAGATGATTCGTTAATACACCTTAAAGATTCTGCAATAGCTTGGGGTCCATTTTTAATGATTAATTGTGCAAAAACATTCGTTTCTTCTAAAAGGGCATCACTGGAAAAGACACGGTTTACGAGCCCAATTCTATGCGCTTCCTTTGCATCAATCATATGTCCGCCAATAATGAGTTCAGTCGCTATCCCTTTTCCTACTATTCGAGGAAGACGCTGAGTGCCTCCCCAACCTGGGATGATTCCTAATTTAACTTCGGGTTGAGCAAATTTAGCCTTTTCAGAAGCAAATCGAAAATGACAAGCTAAACTAATTTCACATCCACCCCCAAATGCAAATCCATTCACAGCTGCAATCACTGGTTTAGGCGATTGTTCAATGGTATCAGCTAGTTTTTTCCCTAATTGACCAAAAGAATATGCTTCCTTTGTTGACATTTGAGACATTTCTTTTATATCTGCACCAGCAATAAAAGCTTTATCACCCCTTCCTGTTAATACAATGACTCGAACATCGGTGTTATCTATTGCCGATTGTATATGAGTGGTTAATTCTTTCAATGCAGATGGGTTCATTGCATTTAATGCATCCGGTCTATCAACGGTTACTGTCGCAACTTTATCATGAACGGATGTTTGAATAAAGTTCATATTTCCCCCCAATTATTTCCAAAAGGTTCGGCTAAATAGAACTATAACTGTAAATATTTCTAATCGACCCAATAACATGCAAAACGTTAGTATCCATTTTCCTAAATCGGGTAATAATGCATAATTATCTGTTGGACCAAATTGAGCCAAACCTGGACCAATATTACCCATAGCAGATGCTGCAGCGCCAATCGCTGATTCAATATCTACACCTAACATCGTTAATAAAATGGATGTGATTACAAAAGCAGTTATAAAAAATAAGAAAAATCCTAATGTATTTTGAACCACATCTTCATTCACATGGTGTTTCCCTATCCTAACTGGAATTATGGCACGCGAATGGAGCATTCGTCTTGTTTCATGAGTTGCATATTTCCCTAATAACATAGAGCGAATGACTTTCATTCCGCCCCCTGTTGATCCTCCCATTCCACCAACAAACATTAAAACCAATAATATTATTTGAACAAAATATGGCCATAATTCATAATCGGGTGAACCAAACCCAGTTGTTGTTATAATAGTAACAGTCTGGAAAATAGAATCTCGTACATTTATTTGCGATAAGGCACCGCCTTGAAAAACGAGAGAAATAAAGATAATAATGGAAATACCCACAACTATACTCAAATAAGTCAAAAATTCTTTATCTCGAAAATATCCCTTAACATCTCCTGCAATTGCTTTAAAATGGAGGCTAAAATTCACACCAGCTACAAACATAAAAAATGTAATTATGTAGTGTATGGCAGAATTATCATAAAATCCAATGCTGGCATTTTTTGTAGAAAATCCACCTGTTGGCATTGTCGTCAATGAGTGACAAACAGCATCAAAAATAGGCATACCTGCTATCATAAGTGCAATCACTTCAGCAAGAGTAAAACCAGTATAAACCAACCAAAGGTATTTGGCCGTTTCACGAACACGTGGAGTAATTTTATCTGCGACAGGTCCTGGCACTTCAGCCTTAAATAATTGAACACCCCCCACACCTAATAAAGGCAAAATAGCGATATAGAATACAACAATCCCCATTCCGCCTATCCACTGGATAAATGAACGCCAAAATAATATTCCATGTGGTAAACTTTCAATTCCATTCGGTAAATGGGGCATCACTTCCGCATTACCTAGAATGGACGCACCGGTTGTTGTAACACCAGACATAGATTCAAAAAAGGCATTAGTAAAATCCGGGATGGCTCCACTTAAATAAAAAGGTAATGATCCTGCTAATGCAGTCATAATCCATGAGAAGGTAACAATTGCAAACCCATCACGATTTGTTAATGAACGATTCGTACGAGTAAAATACCACATTGGGAGTCCAATAGAGATACAAATAGCCGAAGAATAAACAAATCCCCAAAAATCGGATTCGCCATAAAGAAATGATAATAAAATAGGCACCACCATTGTAATGCCCATAAAAGCTAGGACAGCTCCCAGAATATTTAGGAGTGTTTTAGATTTCATGCTGAAAAGAGTTTTTTGAGTTTTGGTATGGCTTTTGGTTTTGAAAAGACGAATGCAATATCGTCAACGGTCAATTGTGAATCTCCACGAGCAAGAATTAATTGACCATGATGATTAATCATTCCAACAATACTATCTGCTGGGAAATCTAAATCATGCAAGGGTGCTTCAACGACACGCGATCCTTTCTCTGGCTGAAATTCAATTACATCTACATCAATTTCTTCAAATGTTGTAACACTGGCATTTGAAATATCGCTATGCATTTCTCGTAAAATGGAATTAACAGTTGATAAATTTTTACTGATGACAGATACAATGCCAATTTCTTGAATAGTAGGTATATATTCTGTTTTTGTAACATGAGTAATGGTTTGGCCGGCACCCATATGATGAGCTAATAATCCAGCAATCAAATTTGTTTTTTCATTTTCCGACACAGCAATATAACTATCTACATCTTGAATATTTTCAGCTTTTAGGAATTCAATATCTGTACCATCTCCATTAACCACCATAATATCGTCAATTGTATGCGCAATAAATTCGGCTTTTTTACGATTTTCTTCAATCAATCGAACAGAATAAGTATCTTTCAATTCTTCAGCTAATGAACGACCAATTTTGCTCCCGCCTAGAATCATAACTTTTTTGACTTCTCTTGCTTCTATACATAACATTCTAAGCAAGTTCGGTTCATCTTCTGACTTAACAATAAAATAAACACAGTCACCCATTTCAAATTTGAAATCTGCCCACGGAACGTGTGTTTCACCATTTCTTAAAACAGCAATTACACCAAATTTAAAGTGGTGATTGTCGGCTGCAATCTCTCCCAAAGGACGATTTAAAAAATTGGCACATGTTTTATCCATATGAATACCGAGCATTTTTAATCGGCCACTTTCAAAATCCATTGCTTGAACAGCATAAGGATGATGGATGAGGCGAATAATTTCTTCGGTGGCGGCACGTTCAGGATGTATGACTAAATCAACACCGAATTTTTCGGGCCTAATAATTGAATGTCGTGTAGTATATTGCTGATTTCGTAGGCGAGCAATAATTTTTGCCGCACCCAATTCATGTGCTTGTTGGGAAGCAATCAAGTTTACTTCATCGACTCGCGTTAGACATAAAACATAATCCGCGTCGCTAACATTTGCTTCAACAAGTGTTTTTGGACTGGCTCCATTCCCTTCTACCACAATGACATCAAGGGTTTCAGACGCACGCCTACATTTTTCAGGTGAAATATCTATTACGGTAATATCAAAATTTTCTTCACTCAGGGCTTTTGCCACATGGAAGCCAACTTCACCACCGCCTATAATAACAATTCTCATCTTTAAACCATCACTAATAATTGGGAAAAATTACATCTTTTTTGGTTTATAAAAAGCACGAAATCAAGATTTATTTTTTCTAGAAATATCTGCACCAAGTGACCTGAATTTTTCTTCAATCCGTTCATAACCACGATCAATATGATAAATACGACTTACTTCTGTTTTCCCATGAGCCATTAAACCTCCATTAATCAAAGAAGCGCTCGCTCGAATATCTGTTGACATGACAGGGGCTCCAACGAGTTTTTTCACTCCACGAATAAAAGCCACATTATTTTCAACATGGATATTGGCTCCAAGGCGACTCAATTCTGGCACATGACTAAATCGATCATGATAAACCGTATCCGTCACTACGGATGATCCGTCTGCAACCATCATTAAAGCAATCCATTGAGCTTGTAAATCAGTCGGGAAACCCGGAAAGACGGCTGTTGTCATATCTACGGGTAATATTTTATCAGGACGAGTCACAGTGATTGAATTTTGTTTTGTGTGTACCTCGGCACCGGTTTCTTCTAATTTGATAAGAACTGTTCTTAAGTGCTTTGGTACAATATTTTCTATTGTGACTTCCCCTAATGCAGCACCGGCCATAAGAAATGTTCCCGCTTCAACTCTATCAGGAATCACTTCAATATCAGCAGGTTCGAGTTGTGTAACACCTTTAATAATTAATTCGTCTGTTCCAACGCCTGATATATCAGCTCCCATTTTGTTTAAGAAAATACATAATTGTTCAATTTCAGGTTCACGTGCAGCATTTTCAATAATGGTTGTTCCGTTAGCCGTTACTGCAGCCATGGCAATATTGCCTGTTGCTCCAACGCTTGGATATTCAAAGCGAATCGTTTTCCCTTGCAATTTTTTTGATTCTGCTAAAATATATCCACTATCTAAAGTGACTTTTGCCCCTAATTCTTCTAATCCTTTTAAATGATAATCAACCGGTCTAGGTCCCCAAGCGCACCCACCTGGAAGTGACACTTTCACTTCACCAAACCGAGCAATCAATGGACCCAATACGTAAAATGAAGCACGCATTGTTTTAACTAAATCATAGGGCGCTTCCGGATTATTTACAGATGAACCATCAATGGTTAATGTGCCTTCATGAAAAGAAACTTTTGCACCAATTATTTCCATCAATCGGATCATGGTTCGAGTATCTCTTAAATCTGGGACATGTGTAATTGTAGATATACCATTGGCCATTAATGCTGCAGCCATAATGGGTAATACTGCATTTTTTGCGCCACTAATTTCAACCGAGCCTTCTAAAGGTTTTCCACCGTTTATAATTATTTTATCCATAGTATATTATGTTTGTGAATTAAAAAATTGTTTTAAAATGCCTTCACTTTGATTTCGATCTAAATAACTAGCCGAAACAAACGTTTGATTATTGTTTACAGATTTTTTAACATGTAAATGATAATCTGCCTTACGTGTAATTTGGGGTAAATGAGAGATACAAAACACTTGTTTATCTGATGCTAATTCTTTCAAACAGTCAGCAACTTTTTCTGCTGTTTCTCCTGAAATCCCTGTATCAATTTCATCAAATATCAATGTTTCGACCATGTCTTTTTTCTGAAATACCGTTTTAAACGCCAGCATAATTCTAGAAGTTTCACCACCAGATGCAATATTCGTTAAAGGCTTTAATTGTTCACCTGGATTGGCACTTAAGTAAAATTCCACTTGGTCGATTCCTTTTGGATAAGTGTTAACATTTTTATCATCAACACTTATAAATGATTCTTTTGTTGGCGCCAATGCCACGCGTGCTTCAAAATGAGCATGGGGCATATTTAATTTTTCCATAATCGCTACGACATCTTTAGCCAACTTTTTCGCCATAATGATACGTTTATCATGAAGAGATATCGCCTTTGTTCGATATTTATCTTCTAGTTCATCAATCTCCAACTGCAAACTTCCTACTGATTGGTTTGCAGAATGCAGTGATTCAATTTCTTGTTCAATATCCACTTTTTTCTGGAGGACTAATTCTAATTGGCCCCCATATTTTCTTTTCAATCCTTCAACAGCTTGAAGACGATCTTGCACTTCAGCTAATTGACTTGGATCATGATCAAGTTTAATTAAATAATCACCAATCCCGGATGAAACATCTTGAACTGAGATGAGAGCGCTATCAATCGTATCAGCCAATGTTCCCAATTGGCTATCATATTTACATAATTTTTCAATTTGATTTTTAACACTCGCTAACTGATTTTGGATCGATTCCGAATTTTGAGATAGCTGACGATCCATTGTTTGCAATGATGTTAAAATTTCTTCTTGATGAATCATCTTTCGATAGGAATTGTCCAGTGAAATATCTTCTCCAATTTCAGGATTCACGGCTTGAATTTCTTGAAGTTGGAATTGAATAAGTTCTAAACGGTCTTTGCGTTCGTGCGAAGATAAAATAGCCGTATTTAATTGTTTTCTTTTTAATTGTAATGAATGGTAAATATCCTGCACTATTAAACTATCCGATTCCAAATTTCCAAATCGATCTAAATAATCAATATGGGACTCTTTTCTCAAGATGACTTGTTGTTCATGTTGACCATGAAAATCTGCTAAATATTGCGTTTGATTTCGAAAATTATCTATCGGTGTAGGCTCATCATTGATAAAAGCTTTTTGATGACCATTCGTTGTTATAATTCGTCTAAAATCCCCTTGATCTGATGAGGTTTCAACTACCGCTCTCGATTGGTGGCTACGTACCATAATTTTTGACGTTTTTCCGCCCAGAGCCACACTTAACGCTTGTAATAGAATCGATTTACCTGAACCCGTTTCACCCGTTACAACTGTTAGACCCGAATGAAAAGGTAGATCCATTTCATCAATTATAGCATAATTTTTAATAGATAGTTGATTTATCATTCTTTTATTTTTCTAACGGATTTTGGTATAATAACGCCAATTAGGATACCGAATGCGTCTGCAATAGCATCCCACATACTGGGGAAACGACCTGGAGTGAATTGTTGGTACCACTCATCAAATACCCCAAATAAACACCCTAAGAAAATAAGACCAATTAAATGGAATCCCCAATCACAAGGGAACGCTTTTATTAAAAGAAAACCTAAAATGCCATATTCGATGGTATGGACAATTTTATCTGCATTCAAAATATCGACTTTAGGATAAGCATTTCCCGGTATACTTGATGCAATAATTATAATGCCCATATAAAGGACAACTCCAATTCTATACAACTTCATATACTTTAATTGTATTTGGGATTTCATCCAATAAATCGGATGCTAATAATCCACGATACCCTTTTTTAGATAATAATGAATCAGCTGTTTTTCCATGAATAAATACACCTAATTGTGCAGCATCTTCATGGGACAATCCTTGAGCGACAAAGCTACCTATCATTCCACTTAAAACATCACCTGTTCCTGCACTGGCTAATCCTGAATGTCCAGAAATATTCATAATAGCTTTATTACGACAAAATGTTGTTGCTGGTACTGATTTAATGACGGCAATTCCTGTATATTTCTTCATCCATTCATCTGCATAAACCATAAGATTTTCTTGAATTAATTTTAAATCCTTATTCAGCAATTGAGATAATTCACCTAAATGGGGTGTTACAATGATGGGAGTATTTATTTCATTTAGCGAAAAAGCATTTTTATGAAAACAACGCAACCCATCTGCATCTAAAATAATGGGTTTAGTTGATTCTTTTAATATTTGGCTTACTAGGTCAATTGTATCTGGATGGGACCCCAAACCTGGACCAATAATGACCGCATCAGCCCACTCTATTTTTTCCTTTATTTTCGCATAATGCTTTAAGGTAAAATATCCTTTCCCATCATCATCTAATGATAATGTCATTCCCTCAAGAATATGTTTTTCATATACTGCATTTAATGAAGCTGGAGCGCATGTAATTGTTAAACCTGCTCCCGTTCGCATTGCAGCCATAGTAGAAAGAATAGCTGCACCCGTCATGCCTATTGACCCTGCAAGAATAAGTACTTTCCCTTGACGGTGTTTATATGTATTTCTATGAGGTGGTTTTAATAAATGATAAGCGTTTTTTTCATCAAAAAGAGTCCACAACCTTCCTTCTAATTGAACATTTTTTAAAGATGGAAATCCAATATCCGCGACGACTATGTTCCCACATTTTGAAGGGCCTTCACTCAAAGTCATACCTACTTTTTGGTAACCCATTGTTATCGTTTCATTCGCATCAACTGCCATAGGATCAACCTGGCCATTGTTTCCATCTAAACCGGAAGGAATATCCACAGATAACACTTGGCTATTGACCTGATTTATCCATTCAATGATTGAAAATAATTCTGAGCGAATCGGTAATTGTATTCCCGTACCTAAAATAGCGTCTATAATTAAATCTGGATTCTCAATAGTTGGAATCTCCAAACCATATGTAATAAAGATATCCTTTTCATTGCATAATTCAAAATATTGGGACGCATCACCTTTTATTTCTAGAGCATCTGGAATAGAATGCACATGGATTTGAAATCCCCATTCGTTTAATTTTAGGGCAGTTGCAAATCCATCACCCCCATTATTCCCTTTGCCACAAATAATGAAGATGGAAGGATTATGTAAATTTGAAACAAGTTTTCGCGCAGAGTTCGCAACTTTATTGCCAGCATTTCCCATGAGCTGGATTCCGGGAATACCCATAACTTTCATGGAATAATAATCTAGCTGTCGTGCTTGCTCTTTTGTTAACAGGTTTGTCATTTTTCCGGGATAAAATGCGCAAACGCGATGGCTGTATCTGCGGTATGAGAAATACTGACTTTGCAATAGCCCGATATGGGGAATAACAATTGAACCAACGGTTCACCATCTTTTCCAGAAATAATTTCAATTTTATTAAAGGGAATTATATCTTTATGTCCAGATGAGTAAATTGCCTTTTGTATAGCTTCTTTGGCTGCAAATCTTCCAGAATAATGTATTTCGGGATTCGCTTTGGATTGGCAATATTGTATTTCGGTTATAGTGTACGTTTTATTTTGGAAACGATCGCCATGTCGCTGCAAAACTTTTTTAATGCGTTGGACTGAAACAATATCAGTCCCGATGAATATTTCAGGCACTTCCGTTTAACTTATCTATTATAGAAACCAATTCATAAATATCATTCAAATCCCAGTCTGCGCCAGAAATTTTAGTTCCAAAGGTATCACCATATTTAGCAAAAGCTGTTTTCATACCAATTTGCTGAGCGCCAACCACATCTCTTTCGGGCCAATCACCAATCATAATGGTTTTTTCTGCCTTAATATCCATACTCGATAAAGCCAATTCGAATGGCTTTGAAGAAGGCTTTCGTTCGCCACTATCGTCAAAAGTAACAACAACATCAAAAAAGTGATACAAATTGAGATAATATATTCGCATCCATGCTTCTCTACTAGGCGCATCCGAAACAACGGCTAATTTTATGCCTCTTTTTGCAAGAGCCATTAATGTTCGATTCACATTGGGGTAAACCATTAAATTTGCTTCTCTTGCTCTTCGGTAAGCCACAATACCAGCAGCTAAAAATTTATTATCAACATTTCCAATTGTCTGTTCAAGAAATACATTAAATACTTTTTGGTTTTCCCAACCAAATTCATTGTAAATATCAATTATGTCATCATATGATTTTTCTTCGTCTAAAATCATACCTGCTTCAATCATTCCCTTGATTGCAGACTTAACAGCAAATTCTTTCATTTTCATGAAATCAAGAAGTGTATTATCTAGATCAAATACAACACCTTGAATTTGAGATGTAGAAGAAATCATTTATTTCTGATATTTTGCAGGGTTATTAATTTCATCGATTTTTCGTTCTGCTAATTTTCGCCAATTTCGATCTTTCCGAGCTTCTTCAAAATATTTTTTAGCACGCGTTCTATTCTTTTTGCCCATTTCACCCACACCCATTTCATACCAAGATCCACCAAAAGATTTTTTAAGATCCTTACATTTTAAAGCCGCATTAATCGCATCATCCCATTTGCCTGCTAAGTTATATTGTTCAGCCAATGTAAACCATAAATTGTAACTTCTTTCATTTAAGGATGTCGCTATTTCAAGGTTAGAAATGGCATCTTCAGAGTTACCCTGTTTTGCATGCACAAGACCCATTCTCATATAACCATCAGCATAATCCGGATCAATTTCTATGGCTGTTTTTAAAAGGTCTATAGCTTGATCATACTTTTCATCGTCCGTATATATTTTAGCAAGATTCCCATAAGCCTTTGTATATCCTACATTAATCTCAATTGCTTTTAAGTACGCATTGGTAGCTTCACTTAACTTATTGTCAACTTCATAAGCGACACCCAATGTAAACCACGCTTTCACATATTCTGGTTTCAGTTCTAAGACTTTAAGGAAATTTTCAATGGCGCGATCAGAGTTGCCCTGTTTCTTCTCAATAACACCGATTTGGAAATAGGCCAAGTAAAATGAATCATCATACTTTAAAGCCTGATGGTAATAAGTCAAAGCTTTATCAAGATTTCCGGTTTTATAAGCTTTATTCCCATTATTCAAATATTGTTTTGTAATATTATTTAGACCTTTTCTGGCCTTCCGATGATTCGGGTATAACTCTAATGCTTTGCCCCAATTTGATGCTGCACCATCCATATCTTTAGCTCGAAATTTGGTTAGGCCAATATAAAAATAAGCTTCAGGAAAATACGGAAAATTGCCTAATATTTTTTCAAATTCATTGACGGCTTCAGGAAATTGGCCACGTTTTACTGCTTGTGTTCCATTTTGTATCCCAATACGAATGCCATCTAATTGTTTGGACCAATCACGAAAATCTTCATCCATTTGAACAGCTGTATTAGAATGTTCGTTCGCTTTTTTTAAATCTCCTTTATGCAAAGCCAATTTGGATAAACCAATGTGTGCCGGTGCAAATGAAGGGTCCACACCAAGTGATTGTTTTAATGATGCTTCTGCTCCTTCAAAATCGCCGGAAGCCATTTGAGTCTCAGCCGTTTGTAATAATGCTTCAGGATCTTGAGCCAACATGAGAGATGTAAGAATAAGGGTTAGTGATAAAAAGGTTTTTAATAATTTCATAATTTTTCTATATCTATTTTTGTCTTTAAGTGAATTTGGTTTTTTTGAGCCCGCAAGTTAATATATCTGCATCATCATTTCCACTAGGAAACAGTTACGGAGCAGTAAGTTCTTTCTCCAACTTTGATAATCGATTACCCATTTTTTCAATTGTACTTTTTAAGTCACTTATTTCCTTAGAAAACGATTGCTTATTGTTGGATAATTTTTTATTCATTTTATCAAAACCAGTTATGCTCTCTACAGACTGTTTCTCAAGAGAAATAGTTAATTCGGCCTGGTTTAACTCTGTTTTATCCGTAAGATCAATTAAGTTATTCATATTATTATCTATTTTGCTAAAACTTAACTCAAACAATGAATCTTGTACATTTAACTTATTGTGAACTAAATCCATTGTACGAATAAGATCTGCGAGTGAACCTGTTAAAATATCAATATGATTCCTATTATCTAAATTCGCTCTTCTAATATCACGAATATCATCAATTAAATTGGTCACAGTTCCAGTTAGAATTGTGTTTTGGTTCGATATTAAGTCAACTTTTTTTTGAAGGATTAAATAATTGTCAGAAAGTGTATTCAGGGAATCAACCGTATGTTCCAATATTAATTGCACTTTTTGTTGTTTCTTATTGGAGTGATCCATTTTGTGCTTCAGATTAACGATATCTTTTGATTGAATCTTTGATTTACTCTTTAATCTTAAAAAATCAATTTCATATTCATACTGTATCGACTCCAAATTATGAATCATATCTAAAAGGTTTTCTAAATTAAGATCTAACGAATCTGACCACAGTTTCATTCGGCCGCTCAAATGCTCCATATGGTCACGGACATAATCTACTTTTTCAAACAAATAAGTTAAATCACCCTCATTTGCGTGACTTTCTCGTCCAATGACATCTCTCGGTTCAATCTTAAGAATTCCTTCTTCTGTCTTTAAAAAGACTCGTCGTTTATTTTCATCCAATACTTCACCCTGAACAATAGATCCGTTTTTTAAAAAGAAAATAGTTATATCTTGCGCAACGACAGGAATAGCGGTCAGAAAAATAAGTAGAAGGATAATCCTTTTATTCAGTGCAAACATAGATTGGTAATCTAGGGCTACAAATAATAAAAGGGCAACGATGTTGCCCTTTTATTATTTTTGGTACCGAAGGCCGGACTCGAACCGGCACAGGGTTTCCCCCACATGCCCCTCAAGCATGCGTGTCTACCAATTCCACCACTTCGGCATATAATTTTTATTGGTCGGCGGAAGGACTCTCAAGCGTCGGATCAACGGTCGGAATCTCTAGCTCCGTTCCCTGCACAGCTGGCGCATTATCCGCTTCCTGCTTGATCAAGGAGGACTCAGATGTTGCTGCTGGACCCGATATCATACTAATGACTACAGCTATTGCTAAAAAGGCGCCTCCGAGCCACGTGGTAATACGACTCAATGCTGTCGCAGCCCCATGGCCACCTAGAATCGAAGATGTTGCTTGTCCCGCAATAGTACCGGATAAGCCTCCACCTTGACTTGCTTGCATTAAAATAACCGTAATGAGCAATAAACTAACGATTGCGTGTAAAATAATTAGAAATCCTATCATGATTTTTCCTTCATATGTTGTTCAACTTTCCTTGCAATTTCTGTAAAGGGTGCAGATGTTAAACTTGCACCACCAATGAGAAAGCCATCCACTCCTTCAACCGAAATAAGTTCAGTTGCATTTCCTGGATTAACAGACCCTCCATAAAGAATGGGAACTGTATTACTTTCCTTTTCTGAATAAACTTTTTTCAATTCTTCTCTAATCGTATTGTGAGTTTCATCAACTTGAGCCACCGATGCAGTTTTACCCGTACCAATTGCCCAAACGGGTTCGTAAGCCAATACAATATTTTCCAAAGAATCGATTCCTTTTAATCCCTGCATTAATTGAGAATTTAAAACAGATTGAGTCTCATTTGATTCTCTATCTTCTAATTTTTCTCCAATACACAAGATGGGCGTCATACCAGCATTCAAGACTGCATGAACTTTACGATTAATCCAATCATCCGTTTCATGAAATACATGTCGTCTTTCCGAATGACCCACAATCACATAATCCACGCCACAATCAATAAGCATATCCGTAGATATTTCACCTGTGAATGCTCCATGAGATTCCCAATGGCAATTTTGAGCCCCCAAATAAAATGGGGATTTAACATCCAAGTCAAAAAGCGCCGTAAAAGGCGGGCCGAATATAATTGTCACTTTTTCGATATCCAAAAGCATATTTACCGTTTCTTGGACGAAGGATATGCCTTCTGTCGTTGTTTTATGCATTTTCCAATTTCCAGCAACTATAGGGTATTTTTCCATTTTTTACTCCAATATTTGTAAAGCAGGTAGCGATTTCCCACTTAATAATTCTAAGGAAGCTCCGCCACCAGTTGAAACATGGGACATACTTTCCGATAACCCATATTTTTTAACAGCCGCCGCAGAATCGCCGCCGCCAACGATAGCCGTTCCTTCATTTTCTACTAAATTTTCAAGTGCTTCTGCTATTCTCATTGTGCCCGTACCGAATCCATTAATCTCAAATAGGCCCATGGGTCCATTCCATACAGCCGTCCCACCTTGCGTACACACAGTTGAGAAGGACTCAATTGTCTCTGGCCCAATATCTAATCCCATTAAATCCGATGGTATATCATGAATAGAAAATGGACCTATCGGTTCATCTGCATCCAAATTATTACCACACATGACATCCGTTGGCAATAAGAGTTGAATTTCTTTCTGCCGTGCAGTATTCATGATTCTTGCTGCTGTAGAAACCATCGATTCATCTAATAAAGATTTTCCGATATTAAATCCTTTCGCTTTTAAAAAGGTAAATGCCATACCTCCACCAATAATAATTGAATCAGCTGTGTCTAAGAAAGATTCAATTAATCCCAGTTTAGAACCAATCTTTGCACCACCAAGAATCAAAACGAGTGGTCGCTTGGGTCTTTTAATTGTTGCGCTCAAATATTGGATTTCACGATCCACTAATAAACCAATACCCTTATGTTTGAACTGGGCTGGTACACCCACATTAGATGCATGGGATCGGTGAGCTGTTCCGAATGCATCATTTATAAAAATTTGTCCATGTTTTGCGAGTTTTGAAGAAAAATCATAATCATTCGCTTCTTCTCCTTCATTAAATCTTAAATTTTCGAGTAAATGGACTTCTCCTGGCTTTAGTCCTAAAGATGTATCGTGCGCATCTTCTGATATCGGATCATGAGAAAATTTTATAGGCATTTCAAGAATACCGGCTAATTCTTCACCAATAGGAATTAAACTTAAATCAGAATCCACTTCGCCTCCGGGCCTCCCTAAATGTGACATAAGTACAACGGATGCACCCGCTTCCAAACAGAATTTTATTGTTGGGATAGCACTTTTTATTCTAAAATTATCTTCTATGTGTCCTTGGTCATTTAAAGGAACATTAAAGTCAACTCGAATCAGAATATTTTTATCTTTTATATCAAATGATTTTATTGATCTAATCATGTTTTTTCTCCAATGGTGTTGCCACCGTAAGTGCAATTATTTTTTGTGCACCTGCTTTTTTTAATTCAACAGCCATAGATGAAATAGTTGATCCCGTTGTTAAAACATCGTCAACAATTCCAATGGATGCACCAGATACATCTTTATGAACATGAAAAGCACTATTCATATTTTCTCGTCGCTCAATTTGATTCAATGCCGTTTGAGTTTCTGTTTGTTTAATCCGAGAAATCATATTCCGTTTTACAGGAATATTCCACTTCTCGCCTAATCCTTTCGCAATCCAATCAGCTTGATTGTAGCCTCGATCCCTTTCTTTAACGGCATGTAAGGGAACCGGAATTAAATAATCAATCCAGCTTATCTTTGACGATTTGTTGCCTAACATTTTTCCCAGTTCTTTACCTAATAATGCTCTATCTTGATATTTAAGTGAATGAATCGGAGCACGCAATTCATCTGAAAAAGCCCACCCTACAAACGCTTCATCGACGCCATCTTTTACCGTCAAATGTTCGATGGAAGGTTTTGAGCTTAAAGATTGCAACTTACCCAAACAAGATTCGCACAAACTTTGCTTAGATCTTAAGATAGGTTCATCACAAGATAAACAGAGATTTGGGAAAACTAAATCCATTGCGATTAACCCAAAGGGTGAAAAAGGCTTCATGATGGTTGAAATTACAGTCATATCAATCCCTTAAATTATGAAGATGTACTTAGGATTATCTAATGCTAATTTTAATAATCTTAAATGTGCAATAACTTATCTATATGAAAATAAGCGATAAATTAAAAAAGCAAGTATTTGATTTCCAAGATTTGATGATTAATCGGATTCATAACATCCTATTAGTTTCAAGTCCGTACGATGCCTTTATTCTTGAAGAAGATGGTCGTTTAACAGAACAAATTTTGACCGAATATATCGGTATGAATTTCAATTATGCTCCCCGTGTTACCCAAGCATCCACAGCAGCAGATGCATTAGGTTTACTCCAAAAACGTAAATTTGATTTAGTCATTGTGATGCTCAGGATTGAAGACAAAGACCCTATATCATTGGGAAAAGCTATTAAGGAGATTTATCCCAAAAAACCAGTCGTTCTATTATTATTTGATGAATCTGAATTAAAACAATTATCGGATCAAATTACATCAAAATCAATTGATCGTGTTTTTATTTGGTCGGGTGATGCTGCTGTTTTTCCTGCAATTATTAAATATTTCGAAGATCGTCGCAACGCAAAAAGAGACATTTTAAAAGGAGATGTTCGAGCGATTATTGTAATCGAAGATTCCCCCAGAATGTATTCTACCTTATTACCCTTAATCTATAGAGAAATCGTATATCATATTCGGAATTTGGCTGATAAAAGTTTAAACAACACAAAAGTACTCCTCCACATGAGAGGAAGACCTAAAGTCTTATTTACGCCTAATTTTGAAACTGCACAAAAATTCTTTAAAAAATATAGAAATAATACCATTGGAATTATTTCTGATATTCAATTTTTAAAACAAGGAGAAGAAAATCCAGATGCAGGCTTTGATTTCTTAGAATGGGTTCGGGAAATTGAGCCTACAATTCCTGTTCTTTTACATTCTACCGATAAAAACAATAAAGAAACAGCTAATAAATATGGTGCACAATTTTTACATAAATATTCACCCACTTTATTGCAAGAATTAAGAGAGTTTATGGTTTTTAATTTTGGATTTGGAGACTTTATTTTTCGAGGAAAAAATGGCCGAAATATTGCATCTGCTTCTTCAATCCCCGAATTAATAAAAGTCATTGAAAAAACGAATGTCCAATCCCTATTGTATCATGGACAGTATAATCATTTTTCTAATTGGTTAGCAGCACGGACTGAATTTCAGCTCGCATCTCGAATTCGTGCCATGAACCTTAAGGATTTCAAAACGGGTGAAGAATTGAAGACAAACCTTTTAAAGGCTCTAAAATCTCCTGTTATAGAAAATAAAAAAAGTCAAATATTAGATTATTCTATAAATCGCCCAGACGAATCTGGCTCTTTCTTTCGATTATGCGGAGGATCGCTTGGGGGGAAAGCTCGTGGTTTAGCCTTTGCAAGATCCATGATAAAAGAAGCAAATCTTCATAAAGAATTCCCGCAAATCAAAATTCGAATCCCCAAAACGGCTGTTATTGGAACAGATGAATTTGATCAATTCATGAAAGATAATCATTTATGGAAAAAAACATTAAAAGCAAAATCTGATAAAGTTGTATTAAAGTATTTCCTTAATAGCAATTTGTCCATTGATTTAAGAATTAAACTTGAATCCTTTTTAAAAAATAACCATTCCCCGATTGCGGTACGATCTTCAAGTTTATTAGAAGATTCTCAGTATCAACCACTGGCTGGGGCTTATGAAACATATATGTTGCCGAATTCTGCAGTCGACATACATATACGGTTAAATGATTTATATATTGCTATTAAAAAAGTTTTTGCGTCAACATTTTTTCAACATGCAAAATCTCTGATGGAAAAAACGAACCATCTAATTGAAGAAGAAAAAATGGCTGTTATCATAATGGAAATCACCGGTCAGCAACATGGGAACCGATTTTATCCAACCATTAGCGGTGTGGCACAAAGTTATAACTATTATCCTGTCTCCTATATGAAACGAGACGAAGGTGTAGCTTATTTAGCCTTGGGATTTGGTCGAACAATTGTGGATGGTGAAAAGTGCTTAAGAATTTCTCCGAAATACCCTGGCATTCTTCCACAATTTTATTCCGTTCGATCAACTCTACAGAATTCTCAAAACCATTTCTATGGCCTAGATTTAGAATCACAAGGTGAAACTTCCGATTTATCATCCTTTGAATTATCCGTTGCAGAAGATGATGGAGTCCTTAAATGGGTTGGAAGCGTTATTGCCAGTGACGACCAGATATTAAGGGATTCTCTCAGTTATTCTGGGACGCGCGTCATAACATTTGCACCCATTTTAAATTGGAAACTTATCCCTCTATCAGATATGTTGGAAAAATTACTCCAAGTGTCACAAACTTCATTGGGTTGCCCTGTTGAATTAGAATTTGCACTAAATATCAAAAAAGGTAATCCGACACAAGCCGAATTTTGTTTATTACAGATAAAACCGATGGGTATAACTGGAAATCAATCGCCATCAACAATTACCACTTCCCATAAAGATATCTTTTGCCAAAGCCATATTACATTAGGTGACGGGTTTATGTCTGATTTAACGGATATAATCTATGTTCGTCCTGAAACATTTGATACAGCAAAAACACAAGATATTGCTCGTGAAATAGCAAAATTCAACCAACAATTTAAATCAAATCATTATGTCTTAATCGGCGCTGGTCGATGGGGTTCTGCTGATCCATGGCTTGGGATACCTGTGGAATGGGAAGAAATTTCCAAGGCACAAGCCATTATTGAAGTCGGATTAAAAGATCAGCCTATCGATCCATCATTCGGGAGTCACTTTTTTCAAAACTTGACTAGTTTACGTATTGGGTATTTTACAATTGACCCAAAAACAAAAAGCGATTTCATTGATCATGAATGGCTCAAGTCATCCCATATTCATCAAAAAGGGGTTTATGTTGATTGGATTAAATTGGAACACCCAATGCATATTGCTATAGAAGGAATGACTGGAATTGGAACGATTTATAAACCAATCCCACCCGAAATTGAAATTATGGATGAAGAGGAATCAACCGGGATTTAATTCATTAAATTTAAAGAATAAAAAAAAAGCGTTTTTGAATAATCAAAAACGCTTTTTTTTTTACTGAGTTAAAAAGTTAAACAACACCTTGGTCAAGCATAGAATCTGCTATCTTGATAAAACCAGCAATGTTCGCCCCTTTAACATAATTAACAGAATCACCTTCTGTACCATATTTCACACACGATTCGTGAATATCTTTCATAATAACATGAAGACGATCATCTACTTCTTTTCGTGTCCATGATAGGCGCATACTATTTTGGCTCATTTCTAAACCTGAAACAGCTACACCGCCAGCATTAGCCGCTTTCCCGGGTCCAAATAATACACCATTGGATTGGAAAACATCGACAGCATCTGCTTCTGTTGGCATATTAGCACCTTCTCCAACTGCAATAACACCATTTTTAACAAGCATTGCTGCCTCTTCGGCATTCACTTCATTCTGAGTCGCACAAGGCAAAGCAACATCACATTTTACAGACCATGGACGTTGACCTTCTAAATAGGTTCCACCAAACTCTGCCACATATTCTTTAATGCGACCTCGTTTGTTATTCTTTAAATCCATGACCCACTCGAGTTTAGCTTCATCAATACCGGATTCATCATAGATCGATCCTGCAGAATCAGATAATGTGACAACTTTTCCGCCTAATTCAATGACTTTTTCTGCGGCATACTGAGCGACATTCCCTGAACCGGAAATGGCCACAACTTTGCCTTTAAAATCATCGCCTTTTTTCTTTAACATTTCTTTTGTGAAATAAACGGTTCCATAACCTGTTGCTTCAGGACGAATAAGGCTTCCACCCCAATTCAATCCTTTCCCCGTTAAGACACCAGTAAATTCATTTCGGATACGTTTGTATTGCCCAAATAAATAGCCAATTTCACGTCCACCTACACCAATATCGCCTGCGGGCACATCTGTGTTAGCACCAATATGACGATTCAATTCTGTCATAAAGGATTGGCAAAAGTTCATCACTTCATTATCTGTCTTTCCTTTAGGATCAAAATCTGACCCGCCTTTGCCACCACCCATCGGTAATGTGGTTAAACTGTTTTTAAATACTTGTTCGAATCCTAAGAATTTTAGAATGCCAAGATTTACTGACGGATGAAATCTTAAGCCGCCTTTATATGGACCTATGGCCGAATTGAATTCCACTCTAAATCCGCGGTTTATTTGAACTTCGCCCCTATCATTTCTCCATGGCACACGAAACATCAGTACACGTTCCGGTTCAACCATTCTTTCTAGGATTTTTGTTTGAATGTAATGTGGATGATCTTGTAAATAATCCCATAAAGACTCCACAACTTCATGAACCGCTTGATGGAACTCTTTTTCCCCAGGGTTCTTTGCTTTCACATCTTCCATGAAAGCATCTACGTTTGGATACATTGAAGTAACTCCTTATTGTTTAAATAAATACCCCTAAATTTACTAATTCGGATACGAATGTCAGAATATATTTTCAGTTGGTTTTGGTTCAATGCTTACCCTAATTTTCCGAGCTAAATTTTTACAGTTTAGTAAACGATGGCGGCGTAGCTCAGCTGGTTAGAGCACCGGAATCATAATCCGGGTGTCCGGGGTTCGAGTCCCTGCGCCGCTACAAAAAAGCCCCTATAACAATTGGGGCTTTTTCATTTTATTCTATTCTTTGACTCATTTTTAATAATTGAGTTTTATTTTATCGTCAGCCACATCCCAAGCCAAGGCGGTTGCTCCAAGGATAGCGCCTGTTCCTTCCTTCATATTAGAAATTTTAAGAGTGGTCGTTTCTTTAAATACGTCCATTAAATGATGATTCATAGACTCTCTCGTAGATGCTAATAGGCGCTCACCCGCATTACTAAACCCACCATAAAATATAAATGCTTCAGGGCTTAATATTGAAACTGCAGTGGCTAATCCTTTTCCCAACATTTTACCTGTATATTCGTAACAAGCTATAGCAGCACTATCATTTTGATCAAAAGCTAAATCAATCTCTTTTCCCCCTAATTCTTCCATTGGAATAGAATGGAGTAATGAATTAGGATATTTTGTTAAACATTCTTTTAATGTCCTCATTATACCTTTATTAGATACATACATTTCTAAGCATCCAGATAAGCCACATTCACATTGTCGTCCGCCATAATCAACAATAATATGTCCCATTTCACCCGCATGCCCCGAATGCCCTAAAACAACCGTACCATCTACAAACAGGCCACTCCCAAGTCCGGTGCCTAAGGTTATTTCTATAAAATGGTCCAAACCTTGCGCCTCACCATACCGCGCTTCACCCATAGCGGCTGCGTTTGCATCATTTGTAATAACGACGGGACATTTAAATAATTCAGAAAATGATGAAGCAATTGGAACATTTGTCCAAGAAAAATTAGGTGGATCATGCATCATACCATTCATGAAATTTCCATCTGGAACACCCATACCCACCGCCATACAATGATGTGGCGATTCTAAAAGATTAATTTTTTGGATTATTTTTGAAGTTACGCGAGATGAAAAATCTGAAAACGGTAAATGTGCATCCGTGGGAAGACTCCCTGTTGAAAGAATAGTTCCACTTCTATTGACTATTCCATACTTTGTATTCGTTCCGCCGATATCAATACCAACAACACATTCCTTTCTAGAATTATCCATGAATCTTAAATCGTTCCTTTTCCTTTTCTGACTTTAATATCAACCAACGGACTTTTATTTGGTTCTGGGTTTATTGTAACTGTTTGTACTTTTTTTGTCGTTGCGCCATAATTATCTACTATTGTCAATTCAAAGACATATTCACCCGGAGAACCTTCGAAAGAAACAACAGATGCATTTGCATGAGGTTTCAGTTGTATTGGTATTCCCGATTTCTGGACCCATTCATAGGTTAAATGATCACCAGGGTCAGGATCTCGTGATCCACTTCCATCTAAAATAATTGCATATGTATTTGTTTCAAGATTGTTATCATGAAGGACATGGACCCGATGTTTACTATTACTCGAAATTTTCTTTTGCTGTAACGCTCTTATTTGATTCAGCTTTTGTTTCTCAATTAATTCTTGTTCAGCTATTCGGTTTAATTGGAATTCTTTTCGATTGATTCGATCAAATTCTTTCCAAATAAAAAAACCTACTGCCATACCTATGATAAGAAGAGTTGAAAATATTTGTTTCATTATAAGGCTATTATTGAATAATCAATATTGTAACTAAGTCTAATTTATTCTACGCCATAATATTCAACGAGAATTCGATCATCATCTACGCTAATAATATGGGGCATTTGTGATGGATTCAATTCCGCCATTGATTTTTGAACATATTTGGACATTTCAGAAATACTTATTTTCCCGTCTCCATCGTCTGCAGATCCACCCAACCCTTTCAAAACTGAATAAGTAAAATAACTATGTTTCATATCTGTATAATAACCAGAAGTTTGGTTTAATCCTGAACTGGCTATTACAGATACTTTTTCCGATAGATAAGGATATTCCCACACACCATTTGTTTCATTTGGTTTATTAATCCATTTAATATCTAATATGACTGTAATAGAACGAACAGTATTTAAAACGGATACCATGGATAAATGTGTTAAAAATTCTTCTAAACCATATTGAGAAACTTCTCTATTTGGATTTGCATCTTTTGGCAATAAGTAGGGTTTCCCATTTGAGTGTTTCCCTAATCCATTGAAATAAATATAAATATCTAACGATTCTACTCCAGAGTATTTATTACTCGTTACAATACGGTGGCGAAGGTCACCTTGGTGCGGATCCAATGTGGCGTTTAAATCATCAAGTGTAGGTCCACCCTCCATTTGCCATATTTTCGATGGTATGACCTGATAATCATCCATACCGAATGTATTTTGAAGATAGGTTCTCATAAATTTCACATCTCGGTTTGCAAATTCTACATTCGGCAAATGAGCGTCGTCATAAGTTTCAATTCCGAAAACAATGGCTAAAGCATTTGAATTTCGTTTTCCAATGGGTATATGACTTTCAACATCAACTTCACTCATTTCTTCTGGATATGGATCAACAACCATTGTTCCAATCGGATAGGATGTTAATTCTTTTGGACCTCTATAATGTTTCATCAGTTCTAATTCTATCATGTGCTCACGTTCAACACCAAGGTAATCCGTTGAAGTAATTGGTATAGTAAAATGATCGCGTTCACTTGAAAAATTAATTGTGAAGTCAGAATATGCACCCGGCTTTAAATCGTCAATTGTTAAAATACCATTGAAATTTGGAATGGAATATGATTGATTTTCTAAAAATGTCAACTTTATGCTTTCTGACATGCCTTCGCCTACATTTTGGATTCGACCCGTCAGAGTGACTATTTCATTTTTCGGGATATAATGGATACCAAATTCATTAGAAATAGCAAAATCAGCGAGTATGATTTTTGGCGGAATAACCGCAACCGTTTGAAAGGAAAATGGATACGGTTCTTTTAAATGATAGCCATCTTGTTCTGTGGCATATAATGAAAAGGATCTTTCTGCTGTGGCAATTTTTAATTTTGCAGATACATCCAACTCAATCTGTTTTGTTTCGTCGGAATATAGGGTATCAATAACAGCAACTGTATCTACAATTAATAAAGAAACCCCAGATTCATCTGGATACACAGTTAATGTGATTTCATGCGCTGGACTTTCTCCTATATTTTGAATTGAAAAACGCATTTTCCCATCTTCTCGTGCATCTAATGCTCCATTATCCGATGGCTCAATCAATTCAAAACTTAATACTTTTAATTCTGGAGGGGCTAGTGTAGAAGCACACACTTTACCTGACATATCACTTTCGAATCCATCTTGGTCCACACTCGAAATAGTATAACAAAGTGAATCATCATATCCCAATTCATATTCGGTTAGAAATGTTTTTTTCGTTTCAGATAATAAATTGAAATCTCCGCCCGGTAATGTCTTGTAAATATGATACTTTTTTGCACCCTGAACTCCATCCCAGGAAAGACGAATCGATTTTGCATCTCCTGTAGCCAATACGGCTTCTGGTGCTTTCACGAGAACTTTTCCACAGTGGCGATTAGACACGATACTTTCAATGTTAAAACCATCAATAGCCGTGACTTCATAACAATAATTGGCTCCAGCCTGTGTTGAATCAATAAAGGTAGTTTTAGTTGTTTCTTTCATTCTAAAACCGTCACGGTATATTACATATTTTTTTGCCTGATCTATTTCATTCCATATTAACACAATAGCATCCGAACTTTCCAGTGATGATAATAAAGGCGCTTGAATAGAATCGCGTGTTTTACTTTGAACCGGATGCGATAATAAACCTTCAGTGCCAAAAGCATCTATTGCTGACACTTTATATTGATACAGGGTGCCATAGGATAAATTGTCATCCATAAAGGATGTAGTGGATACGTTTAACAATAATTTATCATCCCTATAAATGTTATATGAAATAGCGCCTTCAGTGGGTAGCCACTGAAGTGAAATTGTATTTTGCGAATCAACTGATGTTAAATTCATGGGAGATGAAATGATACTCTTACCACATGATTTTTCAGTAAATGGGCCATATAACCCTTGATTCCCTTTGACTCGAACTTTAAAACAACGCGTTTCGCCAGGGATCGCGTCGATCAAATATCGTGGAGATTCACCTTCATAAATTAATTGGTCATCTTCGTATAATTCATATATGTCGGCATTTATAGTCTCATCCCATTCGACTAATATTTTACCCACTTTCGATTTTGTTCGCGGTGTTTGAATTGAGAGAGTAGGATCTTCCGACAATGGACCATCTCCAGCAAAAGTATATATCCATAACATATCCGTGGTATCCGGTAAAGTTATTTGAAAATTCTCAATGGATATATTTTCGTCTTCAGATGTGATGAATTTTCGTTTGAAAGTTCCAAAATCTTGATGATAAACAACCAATGTATAAATGGTGGGTACTATGTTAGAAAAAGAATATTCACCCTTTCGACTTGTAGATGTTTCTGAAACAGTATTTCCATCTTCATCAACAAATGTAAGGGTAACCTTTTTCAAGCCTTTCCCTTTACTATTTAATACCATTCCTGAAAATGTAACTGAATTATTACTCGGAAACTCTATCTCACCGTTATTCTTATTACTTGATTCTACTTCACCAAAAGAAATAATTATTAAATCCGGTTCTTCTTTCGAGAGTTTCAACTCTAAATTAGTTATATCAGAATTACCAGATGCATTTGGTTCTAATTGGATTTGAGATTTGCCTGATTTTTTATGTGTCGCTGTTAATATATATTTGGCCGGAATGATTTCTTCTAATATAAAAACACCTTTTTTCCCAGATTTGGCAGTTGCGATTTCTTCGCCATCCATGGTGGTCAAAGTAATAATTGATTTTTTTATTCCTTTACCCTTTTCATTTAACACGAATCCAGAAATGGATACAGTTTGGCCAACCACCATTGAAAAGAGAATAAAGCTAGCTAAGAGTTTCTTTACCATCATGGTGAAATTAAATGAACCTGAAAAATAAAGAAACAGGATTATGTCGCTATTTTATTAAGGGAATCGGAATAATACTTGCTTTGGATTGTCTGCAAAAAGTAATGGAACCTGATGATTTGGGCCATATAATGTGGATGTTGTTTCATAGACGTATTTTGCCACATAATTATATATTTCTTCAACTGTGACAATTTTATCACCATTATCCGCATCGCCTTTCAATCCTTTTAATAAATAGTATGTAAAAAGTCCATTATTTTCATCAACATGATTATAGGTTTTTTGAGAAAGATTGGAAGCATAAAATACCGTAATTCCTTTAGGTGGAGCTAACGCATTCGGTAACAGTTGTTCCGGAAATTCAGCGGATAATTTACTTTCATTCAGTTCATCTTCTATTTCTATGGCACTATCATTACTTACTGTTTTTTGAGTATAACTAAATGATGGATTATTAAAGTCAACATCCATAAAAAGAGTAATATTTCCAACATATTCCAATTTTTTCAACTCATTCAGGGCAGCATATAATTGTGAGACTGGATAAAATGAACTAACTCTATATTGGTCTGCATCTAATGGAATTAGGCATTTCTCCCCGTCTATAGTTGTCCCTTCACCTGAAAAATAGATGATCAAATCAATAGAATCAGAATTAGAATATTGCTGGCTCGATTCCATTTTTTTCCGAATATATCCAAAATCCGGATCAAATGTTTCAAACAAATCTACTTTTGAAATACCTTCATCAAATGCCCAACTTTGAGACGGATATAGCATATGATCTTTTACGCCCAATAAATCACCAAAATATTTTCTGACTAGTTTTACATTTTCTTTCGAAGATGTTTTCCCATGGATTTTTTTACTCCAAAATGATTGATTCCCAAGCACCACACCGACGACATCACGATCGGTTTTTCCAGTGGGTATATTTTGTAATAAAGTATGTTTAACTTCTTTTTCTCCAGGTTGAATAAAGGCAGCCATCGGCACTTCGTAAATACTTAGATCTTTCATACCTTTATAATGATTCAATGTTTTAAGATGAATTGGAATAATTTTTTTAACACCGAAATAATCATATGTATCAAAATAGATTGAAAATTCATCTTCTTGGCTGAAAATATTAAAACTAAAATCAATATACCCACCTCCAGGTATCATGCCCAAACCATATTCTTCTTTTGGGTCAATAATGGTAAAAGAAGGATCTCTATTTAATCGAAGAAATGATGTATCTGTTTTTCCTATGGACAAATTTTGAAACCGAACTGTAAGGGTAACAATTTCATTCTTTGGGATATAATGAGCACCAAATTCATTATCTATGGAAAAATCAGCAATAACCATATTGGGAGGAACAACGGCTAAAGTTGTAAAACCCACCGGCTCCGGCTTTAAATCTTGGCCAGACCATTCGTCAACACGTAAGTTGAATTTCCTTTCGCCAGATTCAATTTTTAATTTTGCAAATATCGGAAATGATATTGTCAAAGTATCATTCACATCCAATTTTTTAAAAGTGGGTACGTCAGACAGAATTAAAGATGGCGTTAGTGTTTCCCCTAAGGGCTCAAGCCAAGGTTTTAATTCACGAGCAGGACTTCGACCATCATTTACAATTCGTGCAACAAATAAAGCATTTTCACGACCATCTAATAAGCTGTTTCCAGATTCTTCAACAAATTTGACATCAATCAATGATAAATGCGGTGGAGGCAATACAATATCACACATCGTTGGTGATTTAGGTCCTTCTTCTTTATCCTGATCTATAGACGATACACTGTAGCAATACTCTGTATCAAACGCCAACCCTTTATGTTCATAATAATTCCCTTTTGTACTCGTTAGGAATGTTTTTTCATTCGTTTCTTTATCCACTTTGTAAATGTGGTATAATTCTGCCCCTGTCATTTTTTTCCATTTAAATATAACGCGTTTTACATCACCAATGATTGATAATTGATCGGGGTAATTCACCATGATTTTTAAACATTCTTCATTGGACTTTGGTCCTTCTGTTCCATAAGCATCAACACATGTAATTGAATAACAATAGAATTGTCCTGGAGTAACAACATCAACATAAGAAGTATCAGTCAATTCTTTTATCATAACACCATCGCGATAAAGTCGGTATTTATGATCAACATTTAATTGAAGTTTTGGCCATGAAAGTTGAATTTCATTTAAAGTGGCTAACCCTGACAGCATTGGGGCTGTGACTTCTTCATGGGTTGTCAGCGTTAATTCAGAAAATGGGCCATCATCTCCATCTTTATCATAGGATGCAATTTTATAGTAATAGGAATCGTCATAGGATAATCCTTCATCGAGAAAAGATAATTCACTGGATTCCATAATGAGACTATCATTTCTATAAAGATGATATCCATCAACTTCGTTCACCGGAGACCAACTCAAAGCGACCGTATTTTTTAGAATATCTCCCTTCAAATTAGCGGGAGGCGCATACAGTCCTTTCGCACATTTAGATTCTGATTTTGGACCTTCTGTACCATAAGTATCTTGGGCTGAAACAGAATAACAATATTGCGCCCCGGCTGGAACATTATCAATAAAAAAAGTTCGAGTTACATCCGTTAAGTATCCTCCATTACGGAAAACCTTATACAACACGGCAGTGGCCACGGGAGGCCAATTTAATTTAATGGCATTTACGTCTCCATTAGCATTTAATTCTGGCATCAAAACTTCTGGATGAGTTTGAACCGTTGTACTTGGAGATAAAACACCTTCATCTCCATCATTATCATAAGATGATATTTGATAGTTATATTTGGTATTATAAGATAAAGATTCATCTTTAAATCCTGTGGAATCTTGAGTGGAAATTTTCGTATTATTTTTGTATAAGCTGTATTTTTTTACTTCGGGTATTCCTGTCCAGAATATGGATAAGTGTTTACCACTTCCTTCATCCGTTAATCCACCCGAAACAATATTCGGTACCAATTCCGGATAGTTATAAGATGATTTTTCACAAACTTTATTTGAAACGGGTCCTTCTAAATCATACATATCAATCCCACGAACGATATAACATACTTCATTTCCAGGAGCAACTTGATCTACAAATACATTTTCCCGCTGAGTCCCAATCAATTTATCATTTTTATAAATATTATAGGTTTCAGCTTGAGGTATTCTTTCCCATTTGATTGTTAAAGATTGTACTCCTCGATCAACGTGAACTGTCGTTTTTAGACCGTCTGTCGATAGGGGAATACTCAATCCAGTCATATCCCTATTTGTGACTGAAATGTTTTTACCACCATTTCCATGGCCATCGCCAAACGCTTTTAAGATATATTCACCAGGTATAATCTGGTTTGAAAAATTAAATTTTCCATTCGAGCCAGCTTCAAATTCATCGATTAATTTGTTATCGGGAGATGTATATAAAAATATTTTAGCTTCTTCAATTTTACTTTTGCCATCTTCATTAACTAATGCACCTGATATTTTATAGGCTGGAGGTGTCTTCCCATCCTGTTTAATGGATAAGGGTCCTTCTGCCCCATCGCCTGCGAGAGAAGATATTTCATAACTATATGTGTTCCCATATTTTAAATCAATATCAGTATAGTTATCCTTAGCCGTATTGGTTATTTCTTTTCCATCGCGATAAATATTGTATGTACTTGCTCCTTCGACTAATTCCCACGAAAGAGTTATTGTATTTAATTTGACGTTAACAAGGATATTATTGGGTGGTGAATATTGACTCTTGTCACAAGCGGGTTTGGTTTGAGGACCTTCTGAACCAAATTGATCGCCTGGAGTCACATTAAAACAATTTTCAGATCCTGCCTCTGTCTTAGCCGTATAAGAAGTTGATTGCGTTGAATCAATCTTTTCACCATTTTGGTATATATAATATTTAACAGCCAGTGAATGGGTATCCCAAGAAAGGATAACACTATTTTCACCTGGTTTTGCTTTTATTTTTTTTAATGCATTTAATTCTGGATGTGTTTGGATTTTTTTCTGAGCGGTTTTTGGCCCTTCACTTTTAACCCAGTCTACCGAGGCTATTTCATACGTATAATCTTTTTCATATTTTAAATTAAAATCATCATAAGCATTATCAGTCGTCGTCGTTATTAATTCGCCGTCTCTATAAAGGTTATAAGCACTTGCGCCATTAACCAGACTCCAAGAAAGATAGGCGGCATTTTTTTTAACATGAACTTCAAACGAATCAGGATGAGGAATAACGCTTTCCCATATTCGGTTAAGGACCTCGGACCAATGGCACCATCTGATTCAATGGCAGCAATAGAATAATTATAAACTTCGCCACCTTTAACCGCATCAAAATAACTCAAGCCTGTCGCTTCTTTAATCACTTCATTATTTCGAAATACCTTATACCCTTTAGCGCTAGAAACAGAGGTCCACGATAATGAAACACCTCCCGATTGCAAATCAAGAGAAAGCTGTGGTTGTGATCCATCTTTAGAAGGGTTTATTTTTAAATTATTGACATTAGAACCGTCTAAAGAAACTTTTTCCGTAGCTGAAAACGAACCATCACCATATACATTGATAGTATAATTATCGGATTCGAGTTTCTTAAATTTAAATTTACCATTACTCGAGGTTGATTGTTCCTCTAACTTTTGCTTTTTCCCATTATAAAGAACGATACGTGCAACACCAAACTTTTTGCCTTTCTCATTAGTGATTTGTCCACCGATTGACAACTTTTGTCCATAAGAATTATTTAAAATCAATATGGATAGGCAAAGCAATTTCACCGCGGAAAGAATGGGCAGAATTCCTTTTTTAGACCTAGTGCTTTTTATAATTGAATGATTAAGATTTTCCCGTTCTAGGTCTGTCAAATCCAAAGTTTGGTTTAGTTTCATCGTTTGTGGTATGTGTGGTTTGGTTCATGGTTAGATTAACTTAAAGTATAACTAAAATAATCGCAAATAATATTCTATGGTTTAACATTAATAATCAAGCGCTACATATTGTTGCCAGAATCGAACCGATTCTGCCCATTGCTCTGAAGAATAATGTGCTTTTGTACCACCCGTTAAGTCTAATTGATTTCGCATCATTGTAACTGGCCCCATGGGAAAATGTTCTATCCCAGTTGGGATGGCTTGAATACTTATAAGTTCCCATTCTGCATCAGTAGATTGTTCATTATTTTCAGCCAAAACATCATGTCTATAGAGAATAAACTCAACTTTACCTGCCGGTAATGATTCTCCATTAAGAGCCCTAATCTGAAGATAAGGTTCTTCTCCTTCTTGTCTAGAAACCCATTGAGCTTTTAACACTGTTTCTGTATTAATTTTTGTATAAGGACATTGAAAATGTTTTACAATAGATTTGTCGCAAGAGACAATTCTTACTCCGTCTCGATATCCATCTTCAAAAAATCCTAACTCCATTTGATTTTCAGCATGTGATGCAATTTCGTTGAATGTGAATTTTTCAGAATATGTTTTTCCTGAACCTTTGACTTGACGTTTTACAAATTGATTGACCGCTATAAGCATGTGCACCTTTTCCTGTTTTAATATTCAAATTTATCTTCGTTATTTTATTGCTTATTCAATCATAAACAAATAATTTAAAAAATGGATTTCCCCATATTGCTCCCCTTTGAAAATGAATGGTGGACGTTTTGCGTCTATTTTTTAGCAATACTCATTTTTGTTGGGTTAAGTGAAATTACATTAAAGAAAAAATGGTTCTCACCGCAAGCAAATCGAAAATTAGTTCACTTTATTGTTGGGTTGGCTACATCTACAGCGCCTTTTATTTTTACAAATAATATTCAAGCAATCGCATTAGCGATTATTTTTATCATCGTAAATGCAGTTACTTTGAAACAGGATTTATTTAAAGGCATTCATTCACAAGAAAGATTTTCATTTGGAACCGTGTACTTTCCTGTAGCATACTTTATCCTTGTTTCTTTTTTTTGGGCCTATTCTGAATTTATCATTTTATCCATGATTATTCTTGCCATTTCAGACCCATTAGCAGCCATCGTTGGTGAATCTAGAAAAATACCTAAAATTTTCACTATCTGGAAAGATGTTAAATCTATCCAAGGTTCAACAACTTTCTTTCTAAGTTCGTTTGTCATTGTTTTTTCAGGGTCAATCTTTTTGGATATAAACATTTCATCTCCCATATATTTTTCATTATTTGTGGCACTTGGCGCAACTTTAGGTGAAATGGTTAGTGAATCAGGATCTGACAATGTATCTATTCCCGTTATTAGTATTTTATTTATGATTTTTTATACAAATCTTTCTCAAGGATTACAACCAATACAAAGTCCTGATGTATTAATAGTTTCTGGTCTCTTAATTATTATGATAGCCATTTTTTCTGGCGCATATATATTAAAATCTTTATCTCGAAGTGGATATTATGGTGGATTAATGATGGGAACTCTCGTCATTTTTTCTGGTGGTTTTACTACATTATATCCATTATTTATCTTTTTTATACTGTCTTCAATATTGAGTAAAGTCATAAAAAAAGAATCGGCAATTCAATCGAAAGGTTCAGAACGAGATATTATTCAAGTGTACGCAAATGGACTGGTCCCATTATTGATAAGTCTATGGATGTATTTTAATCCAAACGGAGATTATATGCCTTTCTTTTTGGCATCTGTCGCAGCGGCAATGGCCGACACATGGGCCACAGAGTTAGGAAAATTATCAAGACGTAAACCGGTGTCAATTTTAACGTTTAAAAATGTACCGACAGGTGAGTCAGGCGGCATAACATTTACAGGAACTCTCGGTTCACTTTTGGGTGCAAGCATATTCGTATTCTTTGTTTGGTTATTCTTCCCAGTTTATGGCACTTTGGCCTACGGAATTATAGCATGTGGGTTCTTGGGTTCCATTATTGATTCCATTTTAGGGGCAACTATTCAAGCAAAGTATCAATTAAAGAATGGGAAAACTATTGAAATTCCTGAAGAGGGTGCTTCACTTATTCATGGGTATAGTTGGGTTAACAATGATATGGTGAATTTATTATCGACTGCAATAACACCATTGTTGATGGGAATATATTTATTTTATAAATAAAAAAGCCTTCCACGCTTAGTAGAAGGCTTTCCATTTTTTTTGATTGAGTGTATTCGTTTAAATCACTTTATGAACGAGTAAACCAACCATCACAATCAGTGAAATAAAAATAAGGGCTACACCCATATTTCCTTTTTTGATTTCTTCCCATTCATCAATATCAGATGACAGCCAATCAAATACTTTCAAGGCGATTCCCACGCCAAAAGCAAATCCCACAGCAGCAGCTATGGACCAACCGACTGCACGGCCGTATTGTGTTAATATTCCCATTAATGAATTTGGATCTTGTAGCATAGTATCTCCTTATAGTATTTCCATTTTTTCCATGATTGTTTTCATGAAGTCTGATGAGTCTGTAGTACCGTCTGCCAATGATATGGCTAATTTGGAATCACAACTCGCGATAAATGTGCTGAATTCTCCTTTTGAGACAGGAACCAAAACACTTACTTCCACCGTTGATGGAGTATAAGCATTGGCTAATCCCATTTCTTTTTGATGGGCCACCGCTTGTCCAGCAGCAGCAAAACCAACCAGCATAAACATTTCAAAATCATTCCTACCACTTTCTAATGTCATAGAAAAAGTATCTTGATTTAAGTCAAACTTGGATGCATCTACTGTGATGCGATAAGATTTACAGACATTTTTAATCTTCTTTTTAAACGCATAATTTGCCGAGAGTGTTTCAGACCCAACGAAAAGAAAGAGTAAGGATAAGAGTATTTTTGTATTTGAACGCATTATTTATCTCAAAATTTAGGTTGAATTTTAAAGGGTTGATGCTCTCTAATCAAGCGGTAAATATGACTTCTACAAATAGTTTAAAGTTATCTGCTTATTAAATGCTACTATTTAGAAATCAATCGATGATGATGATGATTTCAAATAAACTATTTTTTCAGACCGTGATTTATGCTTTGAAGTAAGGTGAATAAAATATATTCCACTCGCATGATTCTGGGGATTCCATTGAATATCCTGTCTGCCCATAGGTACGATACCATTTAAAAGTGTTTCCACTGTTCTTCCTGAAATGTCCAATATTTGTAGTGAAATATCACTTTCTGACCTTACATTAATTTGAATATTTGTCGTCGGATTAAATGGATTTGGGTATGCATTTAATAATTCAAATGAATCTGGGATTTGTTCATAATTTTCATCGTATATATCTAACTGGTTTTCTTCCCACCAATCTCTCAAATCCATTACTTGATTTTCTAGGTTGACTAATGCATCACTAAAAGAGTCCCCCAAGGCTACAACCATCGCAAAAATGGCCTCAGTAGAATCACCAGTTGATATATCAAAATTTGAGCTTGAAGAAACAAATCCAGCACCTCCACCTGAAGAAACATCATGAAGCCATCCTTCGCCTGTTGCCGGGTTTCCATCATGAGTATAGGATGTTATTTCACCCGTAATTGGATGTACAATCGGATCACCGTTTGGCATTAAACCTAGAGTAATATTTCTAAGTTGTTCTAATTCATCAGGGAATACACCAAAATTATCGCCATCTCCAACAGGAAGGGAATCGTCCTCAATAAACCAACTTGCTGTTGTTCCCAGATTAGTTTTATCTGAATATTGATGCCCAAATGCAATCCCCGTTTCACCATTTTGCTCGGCAAGTGGCCCCTGCAACAAAACATATGCAATTGCCCGAGGTATATATCCATCATACCCATCTTGATAAAGATAGTTATACGCATAATTTCCATTGGTGTTATAACCGCCCAAATTAGCAGATGCATCATAAATGTCTAAATCTGTCCAAAGCGCTAAAGAAGCTTCATTTATATCATTACTTCCTCGATTAAAAAGTTGATAACGAAAAAATATTGTTTGGTCCAAAACTGCTAGATTTACATTTTCATCATAAGACCAAACCGTTTCATGGATCTCAATTGGAGTTGCATCAGATTCTGGTAAACCTCTTAGTTCTTCGCTAGGATGAGCATCATTATAAATCATAAAAGCTGTTTGGTCGCCATAGATTTTAGGTGACCCATCAGGATTGCTGGGTGCTCCCCATTGCACAGGCCATTCATCATAATCAAAATCACCTTGTCCACTATTTTGATCTATATGATAAACCCTATACGTCGAAGAATCATTTGGTTGAGCAATCATTGCAGCTTGTCCGTCTATAATCGGACCGGGAGAATAAGCCAGTCCCCAACTGGAAGTTGTGCCTATTAACGAATCGTCCGCCATTCCAGTCAACCATAGTCCATGGGTAAAAACAAGGTCATTATTCCCACTTAACCACTCTACTCCTATGTAAGATCCTTCGATGAACCAATTCAGTCTATTAACATTTGTCAAATTAAAGGACATTGTATTTGTTGAAATTGTTTTAGAATCAAATCCATCTAAAATATGAGGTGTTGATTCTTGCTGTTGGCGAAAAATAACCTCTATCTCCATAAAAAAGACGATGCGAATAATAATATACTCAAATAATAGATTAAATAATTTTTCATTTTGGACTCCTAAACAAGATATTTTAATAATAATTGATATGATACAAGAATTAATCGGTTAGAGGTCTTCTTTTTAATATTCAACAAAATATCTGTATTTTTACCCTATGGATAGTACACGATTAGAAATGTATGAGCGCTTACGGGACTTTTTTGTTCCATCACCCATATTAGATGAAATATTTTCCCATGAAGAAGATTTTGCCATTCTACTCCAATCTTGGGAAGAATTGCGACAATTAAAGTATCAAGAAGATGAAATAGCCGATCAAATAGCTAAAACTATATTTAAGGAATTAGATATTGAGCCTGATTATCAGGACGAAGATGAAAAATAATTTATTTTATATTTTGATGATTCTTGCTCTTTAATTGGGAATGTATGTGGACCATTATTTATAGCTTCAATTGTTGATTCTAACTCATTTGTTGTTGCATTGAGTGAAGTTTTATCAACAGGTTTATGCTCAATAATATCCATAATATCAGAACATTCGTTATCTGCTTTATTCATTAAAAAACCATCTACATCATCAATATACATGGATGGTGCCATTTTTTGATGGCTCTGAAATATAAAGACACTTTTCCACAATTTAGCTTCATGAGAAACTTTCTGTTGCCCCATAACAAAAGAAAATAAAAAACTGATAAATATAATGTGCTTCAATTACAACTCTTTCACATTAATTGTTTCGAGCCATTCAAATATTTCATTAGCCACATCTTTTAATGTTCCCGATTTAAAGGGCGATTTTAGTCCGGCCAATTCCACCAAATCAGAAAAGGGCATACTTCCACCCGCTTGACATAATTTCAAATAATCATTCCACGCTTGTTCATCTTCCTTATTAAATCTCATCCAAAATTGGAATGCACATGTTTGCGCCAATGTATAATCAATATAATAAAATGGCATTTGATAAATATGGAGTTGTTGTTGCCATAAGGCTCCACTTTCAGGGAAAGGCATTCCATCATAATCTTGCCCTGGACGATATTGAGATTCTAATTCCTTCCATTTGTCTTTACGAACTTGGGGCGTAGCCTCGGGGTTTTCGTAAACCCAATGCTGGAAATGGTCCACACACGCACCGTAAGGCAAAAACGATAATGCACCGGCCAAATGTTTGTATTTAAATCGATCCGTTTCTTCTTCAAAAAATAAATCCATCCAAGGCCATGTGATAAATTCCATGCTCATGGAATGAATTTCTGCTGCTTCCATGGTTGGCCATAAATATGATACAAGCGGTTGCTTCCGAGATTCATAGCTTTGAAATGCATGACCTGCTTCGTGAGTTAACACAACAACATCATGGTCCGTACCATTGAAATTTGAAAAGATGTAAGGCCGTTCATATTTGGGAAATCCGGTGCAAAATCCGCCAGCCATTTTCCCATCACGGTTCACTAAATCCATCAAATCTTCGTCCACCATTTTATGGAAGAAGTCTCCCGTTTCTGGCGATAATTCATCATACATTTTTACCGCTTTATTCACTAAATCATCCGGCGTCCCTTTTGGTTTTGGGTCCCCTTCTTTATAATTAATGTCATCATAATAATATAAATGATCCAAATCTAATATTTCTTGGCGTTGTTCCTTGAGCTTAGCCACAATTGGGACAACATAATCTATAATTTGCTGACGGAAGTTTGCCACTTCTTCGGGGCCATAATCACTTCGACCCATCCGAAGATAACCTAATTCCGTAAAGGTTTCATATCCCAACGTTGTGGCGATTTTATGACGTAGTTTTACCAATTTATCATACAATTCATCAAACGTATCGGCATGACCTTGAAACCAATCTAAACGGGCTGCATAAGATGTTTTTCGTATCTCTCGATTTGAATCTTTATGAAATGGACCTAAGCCAGCAAGGTTATATGTTTTGCCTTGAAACTCAACTTGTGCACTGGCAATAAGTTGTGTGTATTCGTTTCTTAATTTAGTTTCTTCCAACATCATATCCATAATTTTAGGATCGAATGTTTTTAAATCCATTTCGATTTGTTTAAAATATTGCTTTCCCCATTTTTCTTCCAATTCATGTCTGAATTTTGAAGCCACTAAATCTTTATCAAATGCATTTCCAATTTCAGACATTTGTGGTCCAAGTGAATCATAATATTCTTTTTCTGCTTTTGCATCTTCATCATTTACATTCCGATTATAGTTTAAACTTGCAATCGCTTGGTAGGATGAATATTCCCTTGAAAAAGCATCTACTTTTTGGATAATCTCAGATTGAGTTTCAGCAGATTCTGCTTCATTAAATACTTTTCGCCATTCGTCCATATTAGCACGAAATGATTCAATATCTATTCTGTGGTATGGATAGTCGTTGTATTTCATTTTTTTTCTTCCCTAATCATGTTTTGTTATTTATTGATCGCTTCAAATTAATCTGCTACGATAGGACAAGCAACCCAATGTCCTGTATCAAATTCTTTCAAATGGGGTATAGATTCTGCACACTTATCTTCCGCAACAGGACAACGCGTTCGAAAACTACACCCTGACGGTTTATTTATTGGCGTTGGCACATCCCCTTCTAACACAATTCTTTGTCGATTTTTTTGTTCCGGATCTGGAATAGGCACGGCAGATAATAATGCTGTGCTATAAGGATGTTTTGGATGATGATAGACTTGTTTCGCTGGACCAAATTCCATGAGATTTCCCAGATACATCACCGCAATTTTATCCGAAATGTGCTCTACAACAGATAAATCATGAGCAATGAATAAAAAGGATACGTCAAATTCCTTTTGAATATCCATCATTAAATTGATGACCTGTGCTTGAATGGACACATCCAAAGCAGAAACAGGTTCATCGCAAATAATCAAATCTGGATTTGTGGCTAAAGCGCGGGCAATGCCAACACGTTGTCTTTGTCCGCCAGAAAATTCATGTGGGAAACGATCAGCATGAACCGCTTGCAATCCTACCTTTTCTAATAAATTAATGACTGTATTCCGTCGCTCATTTTCAGTCTGATTTGTATGGAGTTTTAAAGGTTCTTCAATAATTTGGCTCACAGTCATACGTGGATTTAATGACGCATACGGATCTTGAAAAATCATTTGAACGCGTGATCTATATTTCCGGACTTCACGAGATGTTAACTTTGCGAAATCAACGGTCTCATCTCCAAAATGATACAATATTTCTCCATCAATTTCCACATCCGGTGCCACATGATGAAGAATATTTATCATCGCACGTCCAACGGTCGTTTTTCCGCAGCCGGACTCGCCAACTAATCCCACAATTTCTCTACGCCCAATGGAAAAGGATATTCCATCTACCGCTTTTACCGTTCCCACTTTTTTGGAAATAACGCCACCATGAATGGGGAAATGAACTTTTAGATTTTTAACGTCAACAACAGGTTTTTGGCTCATGATTCAGCTCCAGCTTCATCGATGAAATGGCATCGCACAAAATGTCCATTTCCCATATTTTGCAATGTTGGATTCTCTGTTTCGCATTTATCTTCCGCTAAATCACATCGGGTGCAAAATTTGCATCCTTTGGGCATATCTAAAATATTTGGCACCATTCCACGAATGGTTTCCAAGCGCTCTTGCTCTTTCCCTTGATCCGGTCTGGGGATGGAATTGAGTAATCCTATGGTATAAGGATGTTTAGGATTTTTGAATAATTCTTTCACATTCGCCACTTCTTGAATTTCGCCCCCATACATAACAATAACGCGCTCGCAGGTTTCCGCCACAACTGCCAAATCGTGGGTAATTAATACAACCGCTGCATCTGTGTTTTCTTCTTTCAATTCCAACATGAGATCCAATATTTGTGCTTGAATCGTTACATCCAATGCAGTGGTTGGTTCATCTGCAATAAGCAGAGATGGATTTTTTGCCAGCGCCATAGCAATCATAACCCGTTGACGCATTCCACCCGAAAATTGATGGGGATAATCTGACATTCGTTTTTCAGCATCCGGGATTCCTACTCGACGGAGGAGTTGAACGCCATCTTGAAATAATTTTTCACTGATAATCCGATAATCACCCGGGATCAATTTATTGAGTCCTAAATAAGCCAAGGCCACAATACTTGGTAGGATTCCACCATAAATAATAGACATGAGCGAAGGAATAAACTCAAATGTCCACCCAGCGCCTAATTGTTCCATCAAGAAAAATACACCACTGGTTCCAAGTGAAATTTTAATCCGATTTTCGACAGAAATTGTTGGGAGAGATTTCCCTTTTCCGATGATATGATCTTTCACATAATCAATAAAATCTTTCGGTTTGATGGATTCGCTCACCTGCATTCCAACGGTGTAAACCGGATTCAAAGATGTCATAGGCTCTTGGAAAATCATGGCAATGTCGCGACCACGAAAATGTCGCATCCGTTTATACATTGCTTCTCGATAGGATTCCATCGCTTCTTTCTGTGGCGAAGAAAAGAAAAGTTTAATTGCAATAAAAGCATCCAAAAAGAATGAAATTAAAAAAGCAATTATTCCGGGTATTCCCAACAGAAAATGAAGCCCAAGCCACCCAAAGAAAAAGGCACGGGAAACCCAAGAACGCTTCTTTCCTTTTAAATCGTTAAAATATTTAAATTCAGGTTTTTCCCGGATTGAAGCTAATTCATCCCCATCAAAGATGGTTTTACCCTTAAAAGAAATGGTTCCTTCTGACACTTCTCCCGGTGGATTTGGAATCAATTGTATCAAAGATAAAACAGACACAGATTTTCCTGAGCCAGATTCGCCTACAATGCCTAAGGTTTCCCCTTTGAAAATATCGAGACTTATACCATTTACGGCAGTCGCCCAGTCTTTCCCGACTTTGAATCGCGTTTTAAGTTTTTTGATGGATAATAAAATTTCGCTCATTATCTCAATCTCGAATACACTTTAGGGTCAAACGCTTCTCGGACACCTTCACCAATAAATACGATGGCGAGCAAGGTCAAAAACTGTGCTGTTACGGGAGAAAAGACCATCCACCATTTGCTTACATTTTGCAGTCCAACATCTAACATTTGTCCCCAACTTGGTGTGGGTGGCGGTAAACCAAATCCCAAATAATCTAATCCTACAAGCATGGAAATTCCACCTACAACCGAAAAGGGGAAATAGGTTATCACTGGCACCAATGAATTAGGTAAAATATGCTTAAAAATAATGGTTCGATTTCGTTGACCCATGGAAATCGCCGCACTCACATAATCTTTGGCTTTTTCTCGATAAAATTCTGCTCGCATGTAATAGGTTAAGAAAATCCAATTGACCATGGTATAAATGAAAATCAATAAAAAGAAGGATGGGCGAATGATGGAACTCATAATAATTATGACAAAAAGCATGGGCAAACTGGACCATATTTCAATAATGCGTTGAGCGAACAAATCCACCTTCCCACCAAAGAATCCCATGGCGCCACCAATGCTAATTCCCAGCACATAATTGACAAAAGTGAGAATCAACGCAAATGAAATGGAAATATTGAAAGCATAAAATAATCGCGCAAATACATCACGCCCCGTGTTATCTGTCCCAAGCCAATGTTTACGAGATGGCGCTTCATACATTTTGTTCCCTTCCGTCGTAATATCTTCGTAAGGATTATAAGGATAGACAGGCATGATTACCCAATTGTCCGTCCCAGACTCCCACTCTTTTTGAAGATGTCGATAATTCGCTTCCCCTGGAACATCCTGCCCAAATTGTTGTCCTGGATAATAGGACGACATGCCCGGCATAAGTTCAAGAATGGCAGGGAAAAAGTATTCACCTTCATATTGAACGACTAATGCTTTACTATTAATCAGCACAGGTAATAAAAAGGATATACCGTATAAAGTAAGAAGTGTAACAAAGGAATAATAGCCACGTTTTAACCCTTTGAATTTTAGCCACCGCCGACGATTAATCGATATAGAAACGTGTTCTGTATTCTGTTTTTGTTTGCTCATTGAGTCCGCTTCAAATAGGGGCTAAAGCCCCATGCCTTTTTGTCGAAGGTTAATCCCCGACTTAAAGGACGAGGTAAGAATTTCTCTTATAATACTAGCGTTTACCCCATGCTTTAGCTTGGGGTTGGTGGATATGAAAGAACAGGGCTTTAGCCCAATTTGATCTTTTTGTAGTGGGCTCATCATCTTACTTGAACCTAATCCGTGGATCTGTTGTGGCTAAAGCCAGGTCTGATAAAATATTGGCTGCCAAACGAATCAGAACCACAATCACCAAGAAGCCTAGCGTAATGGGATAATCTCGATCCAAAATCGCTTGATATGCCATTCGCCCAAAACCATCAATATTAAAAACACGCTCAATAAAGTAGGATCCGGAAATCACCACTGCAATAATGTATCCAATGCCAGAAGCAATTGGGATAATAGAATTACGCATGGCATGAATCCAAACGACGCGTTTTTCGCTTAATCCTTTCGCGAATGCAGTTCGGATATAATCTTGGCTCAAATTTTCCAATAAACTGTTTTTCATGAGAACCGTTAGCGTGGCAAAACTCGTAATCGACCAAGCAATTACAGGCAATACAGCATGGTGAGCTTGATTTACAATTTTTTCCCAAAGGGACATGGTTTCCCACACTTCCATAGGCGCATGAAATCCGCCGAGTGGGAAAATATCCCAAAATGAACCTCCACCAAACAATACGAGCAAAACACCACCTAAAGCCCATCCTGGAATGGAATAGGCGACAAAAATGACTACGCTAGAAACAAAATCGAATGATGAACCATGTTTTAGGGCTTTTTTAATTCCTAACGGAATACAAACGAGATAAGATAAAAAATAGCCAATAAGACCAAAAAACAGAGACACTTTAAATCTGGGAGCCATAACTTCCGTAACAGGTTTGGCATAGGTATAAGATTTGCCCAAATTTCCTGTTAATATTCCCGAAAATTCCTGTTGAAAAATCACAGCTTTTCGTGTGCCATCTTCTTCAGTTTCATCAATGGATGCATGCCAAACTGGGCTGGCAGATCCATCTTTTTCAGTCACGGTTAAAGCACCCATTTCATCGACAGACACATCCACACGCCAAATGTGTCCATCTCTTTTTCCGACACGTTTTTCCACCTGACTTTCATTCGCTGGAATAAGAAAATCGCGATGTTTAATCTCCCGGGGCCAAATGCCAAGCCAAATGAGATATCGCTGATATATGGGTTTATCAAATCCGTAAAATCGTTTTAATTCTTTTAAAGCAGACTCTGGAAGCACGCTTCCGCCCATAGCATTTACGGAACTTCCGCCCCCTTCAGCTCCGCCCGTCATGCCACCCATTTGTAATTGCATGATGGTTTGTTCCAAAGGTCCACCGGGAGCTAATTGCAAAATTGTAAAAACGAGAATCGTCGATCCCAAAAAGGTTGGAATCATGAGCAAAAGTCGTCGTATGAAATATGTAGCCAAAAGATTTTCCTAAATGATTAAATGCTTATTAATTGGCTTTCAAATAATTGGGCCAAAACATCATGTCCATTTCAGCTTGGGGAAGTTTTTCACCTGAATCTTTTGCACTTTTCAAACGCTGTGCTTTCGTGTCATCCATCCACCAATACCGAAACATATCCCAATAATCCCCTTGGTATCTCGTAAACATCCATTCGGGGAATCCAAATTTATCCCAATATAAGATGCGCTGGTAGTTTCGAACGATACTCCAAGCTGTTGGATGCACATCAGAAAAGATGCCATCAATTTCACGAATGATTTCTACGCGACGTTTTTGATCAAAACATGTATCATATTCCGGTAATAGTTCATCTACCCGATCGCTCTTAAATCCCCATACATTATTATTATCATTTTGATCCGCTAATTCAGATCTTAATGACGTCTCTGGGTTTGGATAAATCAATCCACCATAGCCCAACATAGCCACTTGATAATTCCGTTCATTGACATTTTTTATCATGGTATTATAATCCACAAATTTGATTTGCATATCCATACCGTATTCTTTGAGCATTTGCTGAACCGGTGTTGCCATATATTCATACGTTTTTGGTAAACTCAATTCAAAGGACATTACCCTTCCTGTTTCATCATGAATTAACCATCCTTCATCATTTCGTTTTGAAAACCCTGATTCTTTGAGTAGGCTGACGGCCTTTTCCGCATCCGGTAAAAATGGATTATTATTTGGATTTTCATAAATGGTTCCTGCATACATGGAATTCATATAGCCATATTCATTATAATACATTTCCCGATTCATTTTTACGCGGTCATATAAATAAGTGAAAGCATATCTAATATTTTTATCATCAAAGGGCCATTTCCGCATATTGAAAAAATAACCTGATGTTCCGGCAGGACGTTCCGAAAATACACGCTGTTTCTTTACCCAACCCATATTTATGGCTTCATAATCGGTTTCTTCCACCCAACGCCGTGCTTGATTTACGGTATAAAAATCCTGTTCCCCTTTTTTGAATTTTTCATATTCCAATGCTGTATTATCTTTTACAATGGATACTTTAATTTTATCAAAATTATACATGTATTTGGAAAAGGGATCATCTATCGCCCAATAATCATTTCGTCTTTCTAAAATAAATGATTCTTGATTTCGAATTTTATCTTCTGGAATTGCATAAGGTCCGCTGTTTGTCATCATAGAAAAAGCATACTCTTCCAAATAGGCTGTTCCATCTAAATCTTTCAGAATATGATTGGGCAAAATAGCCATTCCACCAAAATAGAGAAAGTTACGCCAATTCACAGATTTTGCTTTAACCGAAACAATATATTTACTTTCGGCAACAGGACGTTCAAATTTTCCAAACGAAATTTGTTCGCTTGGAGTTAGAATTGTTTCATCCATGCGTAAATCCCAAGTAGCCACAACATCATCCGCCACAATGGGTTTTCCATCTGCCCAACGAGCATCTGGATTGATCCGAAATTTAAAATGGCGTTTATCATCTGATATGGACCAATGACTCGCCAAGCCGGGAACAAATTCTAATGTGGCCGGATGTTGCCCTAATAATGCTTCATAGCATAAACGTTCAATGATACGAGAATTAATCATTTGACTCGAATTTTGTCCAACAATTCGCATGGTTCGTGGAAAACTAGAATGAATATATTGAAGTGTGCCCCCTTTAACCGCATTTGGATCACCAAAGAATGTGCCATCTTTTTCAGACCAAACATATGTTTCGTAGCCTAAAGATTCTGCAATTTCTTCAAATCCGTAGCCACCTTGTTCTGCTGGAGTAGCCAAATCTTTAGCTAGTTGGTTTGAAGCATTTGCGGAAACGGATGATTTTGCTTTTTTCTCACCACCTCCACAGCCTACGACAAATAGAAATAGAGCTACAAAGGTTGAACTTAATATTTGTTTTGTCATTTTTTCCCCAAGTGAATTTTATTTTATATGTATAAAGCTTGCGAATTTAAAAGATATTTCAGTCTTTTAGTACTAATTGTCTGACATCCACCCCAATGCAAAATAATAAAAAATAGCGACACCCACACAATATGAAAATGTGGATGTCCAACTCGCCATATATCGGGATTGTTCATAATCTCTTTGGTATTCTTTCGATTCAATTAAATAAAAAGTTTCGTCATGTCCACCCAAATTCTTGCACGCTTTTTCTACTCTAACATAACGTATTGTTTCAACCATATTCATTCCTTTGAGTCCTTTTTCCTTTGCCACGGCAATAATAGGATCAGAACAAGGGTCCTTAATCTTTGGTAAAATTTGTATTCCAAAAAGGCTATTAAACATCAGTACCATAATGATAGTTTTTTGAATATTTTTCATTTTAAACCGTATATAACTTTAAACGCGAATATGGGCAATTTTTCAATATCGTAAACGGGTCCCGTTATTTTATTTCCCTGCAACCGCCAATTCTTTTCACTATAATAATTGTGCATAAAACCTAATTTCAATTCAAGCCCCAGGTATGTTTTTAAATAATAGCGAAATCCAATTTGACCAGAATAACCCATCCAGTCTTGTCGCATAGCATCTGTTGTTGCTAATTCTAAAGCTTCATTTCCATAAATAGCTAATAAGGTATTCCAATCATCCCCAGATTCATTTAAACGCGTATTTAATGAAATTTTAGATCGTCCCCAAATGGGCGTTAAAGTAAAATTCAACTCTATTTTTGGTTTAATCCTAAAATATGTTTCAATGGGAAACATTCGATACGTTAATGATCGCCCAAATATGGGCTTACTACCACCATCACTTGTCATTTCGCCAAAATCCCAAGAGGTATAACTGGAATAGCCAATCCGAGCATTATAAAAGAATTGGTAATAAATGCCATAATTGGTTAACAAATTTCGATTCCATACTTTTGCTACGGGGAATTGGTTGTTATCATCGAACCCTGTTAAAGTTGGCTCATAGATTCCCATACCTAGTTCTAACGATAATTTCGGCTGCGCTATCAGCGAGGTATTTGAAAGAAGGATTCCCGCAAAAAGGATGAAACATTGAATTTTATTCTTCATAACTTGGTCGTAATTTAAGTCATATGGAGTCAATCTCTCGAAAACTATCATCATTGATTATTTTCTGTTCCTTCTTATTTGGGAATACAGATGTTAATCATTTTATTGTCTATTTTAATGGCGAAACGGAGTCCGTTTTAATTGATTCCTTAAATGAAGATTGGATCTATTATAAACCTAATCTATCAGAAGAATCTAAGGTCGTATCGACAGAAAAAGTGTATTTTATTTTTAACGACTTTAATCGAATGTATTATTACGGTTGGCATCTAAAAACAAATATAGACAGAATAGAACATCGTTCTGGCAGGCTAATAACTACAAATAATGATACAATTCCATATCGAGATATTCAATTTAATCGGCACATGATTAAACCTGAAATGCTCGTCACTTCCCCGAGTGATACGGCCTTCTATGTGAATTTTTTGGATATTAGAAAATTAGAGTCAGATTTCTCTATTCTAGAGTATGGAGCTCAACGTGGATTTGTTTGGTCATCATCGTTATTTTTTCTATTTAAAGGTTTTTCCAGTGATTTCGTTCCTCAATTGAGTTTAATCGGAATCGATTCAACGGGAAGCACTTATCCTTGGGTAAGTTATATGGTACCTTTATCCGTTTACGGAACAATGGTTTGGGATTATTATTTCAATAAAAATACCATTTATTTCAATCCAACAATGGAAAATGTACTTTTTGGTCGGAGTATGTATATTTTTTCTTTATCTCACATGATTAAAAGTAAAAGTATGCGTATTTGGAGACGATTTTCGAAATCAAATTTCGGGCAAAAGGTTTTATACATCCTAAATCGGAAAAATCCTTAAATTTCAATATCATTGATAGGAACCATGACACTAAATAAATACATCTTATTATTAACACTTCTATCCTTTTTAGGATTATCCTGTACGGGAGATGGATATCGTTTAGATACAATACCTGATACAACCCCACCTTCCACGAGTATTATTTATCCTGTGGCAGGACAAATTGTCTCTGGAGAAACTATCATTCAAGTATCCGCTACAGATAATCAAGAAATCGATTCAGTGACCTTCTTTGTTAATGGGGCAAGGATTGGCTCAAGTGAATCCGCTAACGATCATATTTATTCTATTGCTTGGAATACAGAGTCAAATGAATTTACTGAAGATGAATTTCATAGTATATCTGTTAAAGCAACGGATAATTCTCAAAATTTTTACCGAACACCCGCGATTCAAGTAAAAATAGACAACACAGATAATGAATCTCCATCTGGCACCATTCTCTATCCTTATACAGGACAAACCGTGAGCGGTATCGTGAATATAACGGTAGATGCTTCCGACAATAACTACATCAGTAGCGCAAGTTATTATATCAATAATCAGTTAAAGGGGTACAATACGGAGCCTCCCTTTGTTTATGCTTGGAATACAGACATTGAAGAAGATGATTTACAATACTCTATTTATGTTATTCTCACAGATGCGAATGAGAATTCTGCCACTCTCGGTCCCATTAGCGTAACCGTTAATAATAATATACCAGCAGACATAACATTCCCAGTAGGTGCAATCACATTTCCTCCGGCAGGATCTGTCTTATCAGATATCGTGGAAATTCAAGTCACAGCTTCGGATGATCGAGGCATTGCAAATGTGGAATTTTTTATTGATGGTTCATTGGAAAGCACAGACTCTAATGAGCCATACGCTTATTCTTGGGATACGGGAACTGCGAGTGAAGATGAAGAACATATCATTGCGGTTATTGTGTCGGATCATTCAGACAATAGAGCCTCTTTTACTCCCATTGCAGTTATTGTAGATAATGAAGATCCGGGCGATGGACTACCTCCGGTTGTAACTATTACTCAACCTGCGGCAGGACAATCTGTTACGGGGACTGTTTCAATTCAAGTATTAGCGATTGATGAAACCGCCATGGATCAAGTTGACTTTATGATTAATGGAACATTGGAATATTCTGATGATACCGAACCCTATACATACGATTGGGATTCTCAATCAGCCGAGGATGACCAAGACCATATTATTTCTGTAACGGGATACGATTTAAGTGGTAATTCAACCCCAAGCCAACCCATTACAGTATATGTAGACAATTTCGATAATGAATTTCCTCAAGGCGAAATATTAACGCCATTTCCTGGGCAAATATTGAATGGGACCGTTACGATTGAAATATTAGCCACCGATAATAATGCAATTGATTATGTTTCAATTTCTATTGATGGGTCAGAGATAACTCAATTATCCAATTACCCTTATACTTACTCATGGGATACAAGCAATAATTCTGAAGATGAATATCACGTATTAAGCGTTACAATTACTGATCAATCGGAGAATACATTTTTTATTCCTCCCATTACAGTCTTTATTAATAACGATCCCCCAGAAGATGCATCTCCTCCAACTATTATTATTACAAATCCTTTATCTGGACAAATAGTATCAGGGTTGATTTCCTTTTCAGCATTCGCTCAAGATAATGTAGCTATCCAACACATTGAATTTTTTGTTGATGGAACTTCCGTTGGCACAATGAATGAGTCACCTTATCAAATCGATTGGGATACCACTCAACTCGAAAACAATTCTCAACATACTTTAGGCGCTGAGGCCACTGATACATCTGGAAATATGACCATTGCACAACCCATTTTAATTACGGTGAATAACGAATGAGATTGCCGTTAACAATATTCATTCTGGGGCTACTACTTTTTTTGGGTTGCGAAGCACCCCTTTTTCAAATTCCATCTGAAGAAGATACATCCCCTCCATTAATAACTTTAGTGAATCCTGCAGATAAGGCCACCGTACAAGATACGGTCAATATTCAAATATTTGCTCAAGACAATGATGGAGTCGCATCTGTAGAGCTTTTTCTAAATGATTCATCCGTAGTCGTATTAACTGAAACCCCTTATCATTGGACTTGGAATACTTTTGAGTCTGGTGAAGATGTGGACATTTCGATTACGGCTAAGGCAATTGACAATACTGATAATGTAAACCAGACAGAGCCAATAAAGGTTACCATCGATAATTTTGACAATGTAAACCCTTACGGAAATTTTCTTAACCCATTTACAGGACAAACGGTCAATGGAATCGTTTCTATTACCGTAAATGCTCAGGATAATGATGGGCTGGAATCAGTTTCCATCTTCATTAATGATTCATTAGAATTTACCGGTTCATCAAGTCCTTATTCGTATCAATGGAATACATCTAACTTGGAAGACGATGTTACTTATGCTATTTATGCTATTATTCGAGACATTTCGGGCAACGAAACATCTATAGGCCCAATCAGTGTTCTTGTAGATAATTTAGAGCCTATTGATGATATTCTCCCAATGGGAAGTATAACTTTTCCTCCGGCAGCCGCTACAGTATCGGACACTATTTTAGTTCAAGTTGTAGCATCAGATAATATAGGTGTATCCTTCGTGCAGATCTATTTAGATGGTATTCTCGCGATACAGGATGAAGAATCGCCATACGAATTTGAATGGAATACTCAAACAGCCTCGGAAGATTTATACCATGTGATTAGTGTCATTGTGGAAGATGTCTCCGGCAACTCAAATTCATTGTCTCCCATAACTGTATTCGTTAACAATTTCATTGATATCGATGATTTACCCCCAGCAATTGTGATTACGGAACCTGCAGCAGGACAATCGGTATCTGGAATAGTAAATATTCGAGCAACTGCAACAGATAATCGCGGCATTGATTATGTGGATTTTTATATCAATAATTCATTTGTAAATACAGACAATGAATATCCCTATGAATATTCATGGGATACAAATAATGAAATAGAAGATTCTGAAATAGCCTTATATGCCAAAACTTTTGATACATCTCAAAATTCAGCACAGACGCAACCCATTTCAGTTACCATAAATAATGAAGATAATATTTATCCAACGGGGTCCATTTTAAATCCTTATGCCGGTCAAACTGTTGGAGGAATCGTGTCTATAAACGTTTCAGCATCCGACAATGTGGGTGTAGCGACTATTCAATTTTCTGTTGACGGATCAACCATCGGTTCAGTAACTGAATACCCCTATTCACTCGATTGGGATACGAATGGTTACTCTGAAGATGAAGACCATGTCATTTCAATTTCCATTTCTGATTTATCTGCTAATATGATACAACTGCAACCAATTGCTGTCATTGTTAGCAATGAACCTGGCAGTGATGCGGATACCGAACCGCCTATTGTTGCTATGCTAAATCCAATTTCAGGACAAACAGTATCGGATATTGTCACCATACAAGTTTATGCCAATGATAATGATGGCATTGCATCAGTTTCGCTCGAAATAGATAGTGAATCTGTTGGTGTAATCACAGAAGAGCCATTTGAATTTGAATGGTCAACACTGGAATATCCAAATGGGTCGACCCACATATTGCAAGCAATAGCCGAAGATTTGAGTGGAAATACATCTTTAACTCAACCGATTTTTGTCACTACGGATAATTCATATAGTGGTATTCCAGAAAATGTATCATTACTTATAGGTGCAGATTCTATTTCCCTTTCATGGTCCAGTGTTTTAGACGCAAACCTTTATCGTATTTATCGTGATAGTACATTTCTGGTAGAAACTTCTGAATTGTCTTTTTTAGATGTATCTGTTGCTGGAGGAACACCCTACTGTTATCAAATTTCTGCTGTTAATAATGTTGGAACTGAAGGCGAATATTCAAATTCAGCCTGTGGAATTCCATTTATTTCTCCGCCCGTTGATTTAACAGCATCAATCATGGAAAATAATATTTCGCTGAATTGGACTTCTGTGAGTACCGCTTCTAATTATATTTTATATAGAGATAATCAAGATGTGTATTTTGGACCAAATATTTCCTTTGAAGATTTAGGGCTCGAATATGCAACATCTTATTTCTATTCTGTGAGTTCTGTCAGTGAAAATGGCGCAGAAGGTCCTTTATCAACGCCTGTTTCATTCACAACCCATGCTCTAGTTGAAGCTCCCGTTTTAAATGTCACAGCTGGTGATAGTGCCGTTTTGGACTTATATTGGACGAGTATCTCAGTTGCTGATTCATATAGAATCTATAAAGACAATACATTTATGTTAGAAATTGGGGAGTTAAGCTATGCTGATTCTGTTGCTTCTGGAGAGAATCACTGTTATAAGATAACAGCTATCAATGAGCATGGCACTGAAGGGTTAGAATCAAACGAATCCTGTGCTACAGCCAATTAAAAAAGCCTTCCAAGATTTCTCTTAAAAGGCTTTTCTGAGCGAGAGACCGGACTCGAACCGGCGACAACCACGTTGGCAACGTGGAGCTCTACCAACTGAGCTACTCTCGCATTCTCAATTTTGAGCTGTGAAAATTATGATAATAGTCTTACTCTTCCAAACCTGTTTTCGGAAATAGTGTAAAATATATTTTTGGTTGAATCATAAGCCAAAACATCGATATGGACATAATTGTATTTTCTAATATTTTCTTTAACCCAATCATTTGGCCTTCTTTTAATCCGCACCCACATTCAATATTATATCCACGCATAATTGCTTGAACCATAAATATAATAAAACTAATTAATAAAAGAAGTATCCACCCTGACGCCCCTTCTACATAGACTCCAATAATTAAACAGATACCGATAATAATTTCTAACCAAGGCAATACAAGTGCAATCGTATTTTCAAGTCCAAAAGGAATAATGTGGTAATTATTGATTTGTTTTGCAAATGTAGCAGGATCAGATATTTTATCAATACTGGCATAAATAAATAAGCCACCCACGATAATTCGGATAACAAGTTGAATATATTTATTCATTTGAATCCATTACAATAGGTAAACCTGCTTTGTTCCATTCTTTCCAACCACCTTTAAATACATAAATATTCATATATCCTTCAGCTTGTAATTGAATCGCTAATTCTTCACTCGAGCCACAATCATCATCGCTACAATACACAACGAATGGATCAAATAGCCCAACCGATATATCTAAATATTCTGTCAGTCTTAAAAAATCACTACTTGAAACAGCATTGGGGATATGACCTTCTCTATAATATTCATCATCTCGGGCATCGACAAATGGAATATTTTTCTCAACCAATTGTTCAGCTATTTCAATAGATATATTCTTAATGAATGGCTCATATACTGGTTGTAAAATAAGCTCAAGTTCATTGACCTCAGGTAAAGGTTGATCCAGCCAAGGAACGGAATCCTTTCTGCTTAAGTTTATCGTTACGCCAATGAAGATTGACAAAATTAGGAGAATAAACCCTTGTGTCCAGATTTTCTGAACGATTTTCATGATTATTTCTTTTTTGGATTAACCTTATAGTCGATTTTTTTATTTAGTTTTGAGCAGGTTAATAAAGATGCATCGACAAATGATAACATTTCCGGATCATCTTTAATTTTTTTGTTTAAACCAATACTCTGAAACTTCAAAGTATTTACAGCACTGACCAATGCGGCTTCAGCATTTACAATATCTTGGCGGTATTGTTTGATTAATTTCATTACATTGGGCTGTTTCTCATATAGTTCATCTAATGTTTTGGTCGGATCTTTTTTCTTTAATCTTTCAAAACGACGATTGACAGATTTTATTTTTTCTTCATGAGACGAAACATCTACAACCGGTATATTATTTTGTTTAATATCTAGATCTAGCACCATCATATATTTTCCCTGCTTCCCTGGAGAATACAGAAAGGGTCCATCTTCTTTTTGTGGCATATGGGGCCTTGTACGATTATTACTGCCACTCACAAATATAAAATTGGCATCGGGAAATTCTGCTGGATGTTTCTGATGCTCTTTTCGGTCACTATTTATCAGTAAAACGATAAGATCAACTTTATCTTTCAATTTCTTAATTTCATTATTCCCAGCAGTCACATGATTACTTACTTGAACACCTGATGTTGTATCGGGTACAAGAGTCGTTAATCCAATCACTCCAACGGTTAAATTATTTCGTTTAACAATTTTGCTCGGGGGAAATAATAATTCTCCCGTTTCAGATGACCTTAGATTGGCTGAAATAAATGGAACAGATGTATTTGCTACTTTTTCCATTAAGAAATCTTTACCTAATAAAAATTCAAAATAGCCAACATTCAAAGCATCACATCCAATTTTTTCATACCCTTCTAGCATTATACCTGCTCGGTATTTTTGCGAATCCCGATTAAAAGATGTAATCATTTTAGTTGTGAAGAATAGATCGCCCGAATCTAAGATGATCGGATATTTACCTTCTGCTCTGAATTCGTTTACTTTAACAAGTTTTCTAGACAGACCGCCTAGAGGATTCTTCTTTCAACCACACGGCTCTAGTTGCCCATGAACATTCCCAGTCACAACAAATTGAATCGATCCTTGCCCAGAAACTTTTGCGCAATTCCAAGCAAATATAGATATTATGGATAAGATTAATATTTTTTTCATGATTCTCCGATTGTCCTTATTAGTTATAGAGGCGTTACCCTCCACTTAATTTTACATTAAACCCTTTTTGGATTAATATTTGTTGAATTTTTTCTCGATGATTACCTTGTATAAGCACTCGCCCATCTTTAACTGTACCACCTACACCACATTTTGATTTTAATTCTTTCGCTAATTGTTTTAATTCTTGCGGTTCCATCATGATACCTTTTATAACTGAAACTATTTTCCCGCCACCTTTTCGATCTAAATGAATTCGAATATGTTGATCCTTTGCTTTCGGAAATTGAATATTATTCTTTTCATCATTGTGTGAAATGCTTGAGTCTGTTGAATAAACAAAGGAATGGTTTTTCATAATGTCATTAACCTATTTCAATTGAATAGGTTCCAGAGAAACCCATTTTTTTAAATCCTTTGATGAAAATACTTTTCCGCTTTGTGTTAATGCAAGAAAAAATGGTGTAGGCCCTTCGCCTCTCGGTTTTAATACCAAGGTTAAGAAATCTTGTTGATCTGAAATTTGTGTTACAAACTGAAATGAGTCTCCTAAAGTGAGTGGATTTTTACTCTTGAGTTCATACAAGTTTCCATAATTCGTTAAAAAAATGAATCCTTCTACAGGAGGAGCAATTCCAAAAACATAATATTCTGCACTAACAATTTCTTCATTTTCAATTGATTTAGAGTCCAATTGCTTTAAACTGTTTTCCAACTTTTGGATTAATTCGTCCGAAATTGATTCTCCAGCTGGACCCGGCTCCCCTTTCTCACCCTTGATTCCAGGACTTCCCTTTTCCCCTTCTTCGCCCTGAATACCTGGATCTCCTTTAGGACCAACTTGTCCCTGGGGAACGCACCCCATCCAAAGGGAGAAAATAATAAGTAAAATTTTTAACCTCATGATGGAGGAAATAAGTAAATTGCTGCTCTTGCCCAAGCCATAGACATTATTATCATTAATTCAGAAAGAATCGCACTAACAAAGAAAAATATAGATCTTCTTAATGCTGTATTTTTGTAGGCATTAATTTTTCCTAAAGAAAAAACTTGAGCTGCAAACATTTCATATATCTTATCTTCAGTCTCACTAATAGACTTTAAATAAGATGCATATGTATCGGCATCTATAAATTGGCTAATACCTCCAAAAAAGGTAGGATTTGCAAATTGCTCGTCTTTATCCGTTTCTAATTTCACTTCAGATTTAACTTTTCTTACCCTTGGCACAATTACCATTACAAGGTGAATAATAGCCATTAAGGCGGAAGAAAAATAAACAAGAACCATCGCAAAAATAAACCAATTCATTTGAAGCTTCAGAAAGTGGACAATAAAGAAAACCATGAATACGCCAAGTATGGATAACATGGTAAATGCTTTTTGGTCAGTCCTAGCAGTGATTTGTTGTTCACTATTTAAAACTTGTAAAAGGGCGGATATATTTTTATCTGACATATATTTCTTTTATTAACAAAATTGAATTTATTGCTTATACAGTGAAAAATAAAATGCATATTTAATCCAATAAATAATATTTTCAATACCTTTAAATAGACTGCCGTAGAATTTAATTAACTAAGGAATAAGAATGATTGATGTTAATAAGACAACGGTTATATATTTTCTATTCAATTATTACTTTAAATCTATTGGGTATTAATATGAATAATATAATATTTAGATTGTTTACTAATAAAGTACTTGAAAAGAAATCTTTAGGTATTTTACTAATTGCCATTCTATCTAGCATTTTATTAGGTGATGTAATTACCATAGATTTTGAAACTGATGGATCTGGATATTCAGCATCTGCAACTGAGGGAAGTGGGTATACAGATGTCTTTAACAGATCCAACCCAAATGTTGGTGGCAATGCCACATATATTTGGGCTGTAGAGGACCTTTCACTTTCTAATCCCTTTTTATCTATATCCCAAATTGACGTAACCAATGCATCATCATTCACTTTTTCTATAGATTTGATCGCACATCATTATAACGACTGGGATAATAGTGATGAATTATTAATTACATATTCGATAGATGGTGGTTCTTATCAAAATTTATTATCGGTTCAGAATATCGGTGGCACATATAATGAAACTGCAGCCCTTGATACTGACTTTGATGGTAATGGAGAATGTTTATATGTTTTACCTTCATTAACTACAGGTACGAGTGGCTGTACTGTTCTATCGAATATTTTTGAAACTTTTGTTACTTCAGCTATATCTCTGTCGAGTAATTCTACACTCGATATAAAATTGCAATTCAATAACCTATCTGCTGCAGATGAAGGAATTTATTTAGACAATATTAGAATAGACTTATTCGAATCAATTACCATTTCCGGCAACTCTGGTTTCCGGATGATGTCAAGCCCTGTAGCAGGACAAATTTATGGCGATTTGCTTTCAGAACTGTTTACCCAAGGGATGACCGGTTCAGATTCCCCAAGTGCTGGATTAGCAAAT
>Ga0114933_10000140_pt1 | contig 87721 bp, 86 predicted proteins | sample 4SBtaG_FD_89691 | JGI IMG/M metagenome (GOLD analysis project Ga0114933, IMG submission 89691) | Deep subsurface microbial communities from Kolumbo volcano to uncover new lineages of life (NeLLi) - 4SBTROV12_W25 metaG | ecosystem: Environmental > Aquatic > Marine > Volcanic | place: Kolumbo...
CCAAAAAAGCCTAAAATACGACCAACACTTTCGTCGACAAATTCCGAACATGTTGTCGATTTATTGTAGAACGCTGGCATCGGCGGGAAGATTATTCCACCCATTTCAGTGACTGCAGTCATGTTTTTAATGTGAGCCAAATTTAATGGAGTTTCCCGTGGCACCACAACGAGGGTTCGTCTTTCTTTTAAACTGACATCGGCTGCACGGCTAATTAGATTCTCGGAAAAACCGTGGGCGACAGCCGCTAGGGTTTTCATCGAACAAGGGGCAATGATCATGCCTGCGGTGGGAAAGGCCCCGCTAGCAATACTCGCTGCAATATCGTTAACACTATGCACAACATTGGCAAGTTCGTGCAACTCCCGGCGCTTCATATCAAGTTCGTGCTGAATATTTAGGGCACCAGCATCGGATATGATCAAATGAGTTTCCCATGATTTATGTTCCTTCAACACTTGTAGCAAGCGCAGCCCGTATACCGCGCCGGTTGCACCGGTAATTGCAATAATTATCCGATTGAACTCACTCATGTGGATATCTCTGGAGCGATTCGGTCGGTAGCATCGACCAGAGCATCGACCATTTCATCGCCGTGGGCGACATGACCCGAATCGGGTAGGACGACAAATTCTGATTCAGAAAGTTTTTGATGTACCTCATATCCCGATTCCAGCGGACAAACCAGATCATTACGCCCATGCAGAATGATTGTGGGCACATGAGGTATTTGTTGGGCACTTGCCATGATTTGATTTTCCTCAATAAAGTACTGGTGTTTGGCAAAATGCATTTCAACCCTAACCTGCCTTAGAATTTCCGGAGAAACATGTCCGGCTGTTTCCGAGGAGTTGTACCCAGACCCTAGCGCAACTTGCCCACCCCAAGCATCCCATTCCTTAGCGATCCTCAATTGGGCTAATTCGTCTTCACCCCATAAACACCGATTCAATGCCGAAAGCAAATCCTGCCGATCAAGAACAGGTATTGTGTTAACCAGACGACTCCATTGTTCGGGATATATCCGATTAGCACCATCTAGTAAAAACCATTCAAAATCACGCCGTCGGGCTAGAAAAATTCCACGCAAGATCATGGCAGAGACCCTATTGGGAAATGCTTGTGCATACAAGAGGGATAGAGTCGCCCCCCATGACCCACCGAACAGCAACCATTTGTCAATCCCAAACTTAATCCGCAAGCTTTCAATATCCATTATCAGCGCTTGGGTTGTATTATTTTCTAATTCACCATGAGGTTTTGACCGACCGCATCCCCGTTGATCGAACAATATAATCCGATACACTTCTGGATTAAAAAAACGTCGGTGATGTAGTTTACACCCGGAAGCTGGGCCCCCATGCAAAAACACCACCGGGATACCAGCGGGATTTCCGCATTCTTCAACGTAAATGCTGTGAACATCGTCGACTTCAACTGCGTGAACCGCATAGGGCTCAATCTCGGGATAGAGTGTTTTCATCGTGAGCTCAATTTTCCCATTCCAATTCTGTGAAAGACCGGATTACATTACGTTTATGGTACTGATCAAAAAGCAACCACTGGTTTTTTTCTGCTTGCCCAACAGAAACAAGCGCATCCTCAAGAAATTTACCCTCCACGATCAAGCTACGGATTTCATCGCGTAATACGTTGAGGTACCGGAGCTGATCTACCATCGCATCCGGCCAATCAACGGTCAATGGCCCATGGCCCGGAATTACTCGCGACACCCTTAATTTAGTCAGGTCATTGGAGATATCTATCCAACCTTTAAGACTTCCATCAATACTTGGAATTCGATCAACAAACAACAGATCCGAAAGCCAAAGTGTATGGGTTTTTTCATCGAGAACAGTCAAATCCTGGGAGGTGTGTGAGGTTTTATAGGCTGTTAGAGTTAACTTACGATTTCCTATATCCAGGACCAACCGTTTTTTGACCAGTATCTCAGGTGCAACCACTCGATTCGTCGAATTTTCCGACCCCAACTCATGCGCGAAAGACTTTGCAAAAAACTGCCTATTTGCTTCCACAGCTTTGAGTAGATGGTGATGCCCAACAAAGCGAGAGTTTGAAGTCTTAAAAGCATAGTTCCCCAGCAGGTGGTCAAAGTGCACGTGGGTATTGATAACATAACAAACAGGAAGCGATGTTTTGCTTGCTATAGCCTTTTTAAGTTTTTGTCCGATGGCAATCGAGCCACCGGTATCAATCACAGCAACACAACGATCACCAATTACGAATCCGATATTGGCGATGTCTTCCCTTCCAGGATTGTCCACACCTACATGGACGCCTTGATGAACATAAATTCCAGGTGCTACCTCGGTGATATTAAATCCAGAAGCAAAAGTTTCGAAACTAACGATCAGGGTGCAGCAAAAAACAAACGCTTTTACAAATTTGGGAATTATTGGAGATGTATAGTGCATTGACAACTTATTTCCATACAAGCTGTCGAACTACCGGCTTTTGCTTCATCCCTCGCTTTTCCTTTTTATTGATCGAATACCCAATTCTTTTAATTGAGCATCGGTAACCGGTGCCGGAGCATCGATAAGTGGACACCCCGCGTTTTGTGTCTTTGGAAAAGCCATGACTTCGCGAATTGAACTGGCGTTTGTCATTAACATCACAATTCGGTCGAGACCAAACGCAATGCCTCCGTGGGGAGGGCATCCATATTTTAAAGCATTGAGCAGGAAACCGAATTTTTGCTGGGCTTCGGTATCATCGATACCCAGTAAGCCGAAAACGGTATTTTGCATATCGGTCGTATGGATACGGATCGAGCCACCACCTAATTCAACCCCATTTAGCACCATATCATATGCCCGCGATAGAGCTGTACCAGGATTCGTCCGCAGTTCTTCCATACTAGAAAGCGGCGCTGTAAACGGGTGATGAAGAGCATTCCATCTCTCTCGATTTTCATCCCATTCGAACATAGGGAAATCGACGACCCATACCGGCTTCCAACCATTTTCCAACAACCCATGGTCGGTTCCCAATTTGACGCGTAACGCCCCCATGGCTTCGTTAACAACCTTTGCTTTGTCGGCACCGAAAAAAATCAGGTCGCCCGTTTTCGCTAGCGTTCGCTCCAAAATAGTTTGAACTACATTTTCCGGTAAAAATTTTAGAATCGGCGACTGCAATCCTTCGATTCCAGCAGAAAGGTCATTAATTTTGATGTACGCCAACCCCTTTGCACCATAGATACTGACATATTTCGTCAAATCGTCGATTTCCTTACGGCTTAGTTCGCAACCACCCGGCAGTTTAAGGGCGACGACACGACCTTCGGGATTTTTTGCAGGTCCCGAGAATACTTTGAAATCCACATCCGCCATGGCATCCCCGATATCAACCAATTCCAAGGAAATTCTTAAATCCGGCTTATCGCTGCCAAAGCGGCTCATAGCCTCCGCGTAGGTCATGCGCGGAAACGGATCGGGTAACTTTTCATCGAGTACTTTTTTGAACAAATCCCTGATCAACCCCTCCATCAGACCCAAAATTTCGTTTTCTTCCATAAACGAAGTTTCGATGTCCAGTTGAGTAAATTCCGGCTGCCTATCCGCCCGCAGATCTTCATCACGAAAACATCGGACAATCTGATAATACCGATCCATACCCGAAATCATCAGCAATTGTTTGTAAAGCTGTGGCGATTGTGGGAGTGCAAAAAAAGCGTTATCGTGGGTTCGACTGGGTACAAGATAATCCCGAGCACCTTCCGGCGTAGCTTTGGTCAAAAAAGGTGTTTCGATGTCGTAGAAGCCGTGGTCGTCTAAAAAATTTCTAAGGCAGCGGGTAATGTTACGCCGGGTTTTGATATTTTTCAGCATATCACTTCGCCGCAAGTCAATATAGCGGTATCGAAGCCTAGTCTCCTCATTGACTTCGATATCGCCTTCCAGCGGGAAAGGCGGAGTCTCGGATTTATTGAGGACTTGGACTGAATTTACAAGAATTTCGACCTGTCCAGTCGGTAAATTTGGATTTTTGGTTCCCTCAGGACGACTTCGCACCTTCCCGTGGACTTTGAGGACGTACTCACTGCGCACAGTTTCTGCGGTAGCGAAAGTTTCCGGATAATCCGGGTCGAAAACGACTTGAACCAGACCTTCGCGATCCCGAAGATCGATAAATATAACCCCGCCGTGGTCACGTCGACGATGAACCCACCCACAAAGGTCCACTTCCTGGTTTAGATGACTTTCGTTTAATTCTCCGCAAGTATGACTGCGCATTGACCCTCATCTATATTAAAATCCGAGGATCTTACGTTTTGCTGGAGCTTAGCGCAAGTATCAATCTTTTGAGCCTGCGGCAGATTTTTTTGGAGTTTTCACGCCATCCGATTTTGTGTCCGAAGTTTTTGTGCCGGCTTTCGTGTCGGTTTTACTTTCCGCCAGATTCTTTTTACTGCCTTTGTGTTTAAAATCAGTTTCGTACCAACCGCTGCCTTTTAGCCTGAAACCAGCGGCGGAAACAAGCTTTTGTAATTCTGGTTTAGTACATTCCGGGCAATTTTTAAGCGGGCTTTCACTAATCTTTTGTATGCTCTCAAATTCGTATCCACAAGATTTGCATTGGTACTCATAGATGGGCATATTTCTACTCCTCGATAATCAAACTAATTATTTTGTGATCCAGCGAATGCACGCGCCTCATATATGGGGATGATAGACGATTTTTCAATGCTTGGCCTGCATTTCTCTCCAACTCCGATCCACACGCTGCTAGGGCTAGTTGCGAATCCTGGTGGAATTACATTGAGTCGATTAAAACCATGAAACAAATTACTATTTCTAGTCCCGATGACTGGCATCTCCATGTACGAGATCACGAACTCCTAAAACAAGTCGTTGGACACTCCGCAAAGCAGTTCTCCAGGGCGATAATTATGCCCAACCTCAAACCTCCGATAGTCACCATTGCAATGGCGTTGGATTACCAACAACGGATACTCCGCGCACTGCCATCGGATACTCACTTCAAACCTTTGATGGCACTGTATCTTACCGATACTACGTCCGCAGCTGAAATTCAACATACATCACAAATTGCCAGTATTATTGGCTACAAGCTTTATCCCGCAGGAGCGACCACACATTCAGAAGCCGGTGTTTCAAAATTAGAAAACATTTATCCATGCCTTGAAGCCATGGAACGTTTCGACGTACCGCTCATGGTTCATGGGGAAGTAACGGATCCTGGCAGCGATATCTTTGATCGGGAAAAACTCTTTATCGATAGGTATCTTACCCAAATAGTTAAGCATTTTCCTGGACTTCGTGTAGTCTTGGAACATGTAACCACCCAGGATGCTGTCGAATTCATAAAAGCATCCTCTACGAATCTCGGCGCAACGATTACGGCACATCATTTACTTTATAATCGCAATGCGTTGTTTTTGGATGGTATTCGCCCCCACTATTATTGCTTACCGGTATTAAAAAAAGAATATCATCGGCTTGCCCTTTTGGACGCCGCAACCAGTGGGCATCCGAAATTTTTCTTGGGCACCGATAGTGCACCCCATACAAAAACCACAAAGGAGTCGAATTGCGGCTGCGCCGGTTGTTATACCGCATATGCCGCGATGGAACTCTATGCCGAAGCATTTGAAAGCCAAAATCGCTTAGACAAACTGGAACAATTCGCTAGTATAAATGGTGCCCGATTTTACAGATTTCCGCTAAATCAGGGAACCATTACACTGAAAAAATCAGATTGGAATGTGCCCCCAAGCTACCCAGTGGGTGACGATGTGATCGTACCGCTTAAAGCGGGCGAAAAATTATCGTGGAAATTGGTAGACCGTAACCTCAAATGTTAAGGTTGGAACTTGGATAATAATAGGCTAAGTATTGCCCGAAAATGGGATACAAATTTTTACCATACGAGTCCTTATAACAAAAGAAGTAAAAACCTATGAAGTTGGACATCCTGAAGTGTCATGGGTCTGAAAATGACTTCATCCTTATTGATGAAACCAGTATGAGTCACGAATTAAGTGATAATACGAGACAAGTATTAGCAAAAACACTTTGTTGTAGGCAATCGGGTATAGGCGCCGACGGTATCCTTTATTACCAATATAGTTCGGTCGCCGATTGTCGAATGCGGATGTTCAACCCGGATGGTAGCGAAGCCGAAATGTGCGGTAATGGTCTACGATGTATAGGTCGTTACTCTGTGGAAAAAGTAGGGGAAGGGGTTATTTCAGTCGAAACCATGAAAGCTATATTGATAGCTAAACATGGCGTCCCAATTTTTGATGGCATCGAAACCTATGAAGTTGAAATCGGCCCCATTTCACTATCATCTGAATCGCTTCCGATGATAAACAGTGGTAATCAGTTCATAAAGGGCATCATCCAAGAATTGTCATCCTCGTTCGAATTCACGGCTATAAGTGTTCCTAACCCCCACATTGTAACGATCGTCGATAATATCGATGAAAGGATTGTTGAAGCATGCGGAAAGAAATCAAATAACTCAAAGTTATTTCCAAAAGGAGTCAATGTTAGTTTCGTCCAAAAACTGGATAAAAACAGCCTATTCGTAATGACTTATGAGCGTGGTGTTGGGATAACCAACGCATGTGGGACGGCAATGTCTGCTTCAGCGTTTGTTTCTGCCTTAAATCACCTCGTAAGCTATAAAGATCCAATTAAAGTATTTAACAAAGGAGGCATGGTCACATGCTTAGTGCCGGACCCGGAGGCCAAAAGCTTAAAAAGTATTTTTTTGAGTGGCAATGCTACATTCGAGTTTGAATCAACCATCGAAGTTGATGATATAAATTTCGACTTAATTCAACGCCATGATGGAAAATTAAGATTAAAAGAAATCGAGATATATGCAAATTTCAAGGAGTATGCTGAGACCATTGTTGGAGGCACCCACTAATCAGGAACAGTAACTGAATCTGCTAATATGGAGAAGCAAACAGATACAAAAGTTGAAGGGCAAACATAGATGGGAAAGCGATTTAGTCGAAATGCGAGGCGGATTTTTATGTCGGCCGATACCAATATTTCGGTCGATTATTTCGATAGCAAAGATTAGCAGTGAGCGAAAACTACGTGAGGAAAAACAATCAGGCTATAGAAAAACCCATTTTGAATACATCGTAATCCTATACCGTCACGACCAACAGTTAAGTCCTTTCGACCTATAACAACCAATTGGTTAGATGGCTTACGCTGCCCTACGGCCTCTTCGGGAAAAAAATAAAGCTGTGAATCCCAAACCAACTAAGCTCAATAATCCTGGTTCAGGTATGGATGAATAATTTGTTGCTTGTGTCTGGAGTGATAGCTGGGCGAAGTTGGGGTTGTAATTAAGATGAGTCCATCCAAAAAGCATATCATACCCGTCGTCAGCAGACACGAGACTGCCACCGAAAGCAAATAGTCCGCCCGCCGCATTCAAAGCCGAAAGAGCTGCCGAATTTAATACGATATTAATAAAGCTACCTACATCACTACCGTCAACCACCACACTTCCATAAGATGTGCCCATTCCCAGATCGTAATACGCTGCTGTTCCCCCGGTACCAATGAGCAAGCTAGAAATTGGGGTATTTACGTCAAAAATACGTAAGGTTTCATTACCATCGTCAGAACGATAACCATTGGTTGGATTATAAAGCCGCAGAGAGGCCGAAGTTATAGGTTGACTAACACCCGCCAAATCAAAAACGAAGAAATCGTTATAAGATGACCCTAGATAATAATTTTTATTCCACGTGTAGTGATGTCCACTGGAATTGTACCACCCAGTATCAGTTGCGTTAATCGTGAGGCCGATCGCGTTGGATGACAGACAGAACAACACAACCAACATACTTAGCTGTTTGATTTTCATATATAATTGACCTGGCGTTATACGTTTTAAAAAATTTTACCTGTTCGATAAATCAAAGGAAACCGGTCCAGATTGAATTCAACATGCAATCAACGGCCTAGAAATTCCTTAAATAAATCATAGTTTCGATTAAGTTTTCTGCCAAATCTGGATTAGGTTTAAGCGATCTATCCGGTACGACTGATACAATCGGTCATTCTGCTTGGCTCCATGATATTTTCAATGGGACAACCCTTGCAAATGATCACAGCGAAAGCGTGGAATCTGCCCAAGAGGTTAAAACGAACGTATCTAACAAAAACAAGAGATAGGCTTTTGAACTCACTGCATAACCACGATGCTGCACCTTGCTTTCTACACTAAAGTGACCGATTCAGGTGAGATACCACACAAACTAAGGAGATATTCGAGACTAGACGGCATTCTTTCCGCCTTCAAGCATAAACATGACTAATATTGCCCTCCGTTGAGACAGACCAACTAACAATTGCATTGTAGTGAAAATAACCGTGTCGACCACGCTCGGCAATTAGTTTCTCCCGTTCAGGTTGTTCATATCCACTTTGATCTATAGCCCTGCTTTTCAGTACGACACTCTGTCCCTCCCACTTCCAGGGAATTCGAAACCGTGTAAAACACATTGGGAGTACCGGTGTTTGAAGCGCAGCTTGAGCCCAGGTTTTACCACCGTCAGCGGAAACTTCGACGCGGGTTATTTTTCCACGTCCACTCCACGCTAGCCCAGATATTTGGTAAAGACCAGGTTCTTCCAATTTCATACCGAAAGACGGGCTGGTGATCAGTGATTTAGCGTTCATGACAAAGGTAAATTGGTAACTCTTGCCATTAGGTAATAATTCAGTGTATTTGGAGGTTTCGTTACGGGCCATAATTGGCTGGTCGGTAAGATTTAAACGCCTCAACCACTTTACGTTTAGCACACCTTCCCAACCTGGAACGATAAGGCGTAATGGGTAACCATTCTCGGGTCTAAGGCGTTCACCATTTTGATAAAAAGCCAATAGTGTATCGTCAAGCGCTTTACTAATCGGCAAACTAATGTTCATAGCTGCGGCATCGGCACCCTCGGCTACAATCCATTTGGCATTGGGTTTTATGCCTACTTCAGCTAATAATGTAGACAGTGGGATACCGGTCCACTCGCTGCATGAAACCAACCCGTGGAAATATCCCACAGGGGTTTGGATGGGATTTTTCCGCCACCCAGCATTGCTGTTGCCACCGCATTCTAGGAAACATATTCTCGATTCCATGGGATATCTAAGCAAATCGTCCATTGTAAAAAACAGAGGACGTTTAACTAATCCATGGATTAGAACACGATGTATGTTAGGGTCGATATTCGGAACTCCATTATGATGACGTTCGAAATGAAGACCATTCGGTGTGATACTGCCTTCCAGCTTGTGCAGGGGAGTCCACGAAATACCGTTTTGTTCAGCCTTGGAATTCGCCGAAATCCAACGGATTGTATTTTTTTCGTATGGAGAGGGCTGACCATAATTGGAAAAAGCATTGCCCGGATGCAACATCCAGGGTGGTTTCCCCGAACCAGTAACTACCGCTGAAGTGGTGGAACTAAGTCCGGCAAGCGTGGTTGCTGCTGCAAACTTAAGGGTCTTTTGAAGGAAAAGACGACGATCCAACAACCCACCGCCAGCGACAGATTGAACTTTGTTAAGATCGAGTGAATTTAGGCTGTTTCCTTTCATTTGAATGGTAAAATCACGTCAAACTCCCTATTATGCAATACAAGATAGATCCTCACACCACAATGAGGATTTTTGTAAATGTTTTTGAACTCTCTATGTCTAAATAATTGTAATGCGTGAAATAGCTCGATTCATAATGCTTGGTCGTTTCCATGCCATTGGGATGGCCGCTGTTTTTGGTGGGTTATCCTTAATCTTTCTTCCACTGGCATGTCTTTCTGCTGCAACTGCTGGCTTGGTTGGTTTACGAAAAGGTTGGTGGGATAGCTTGGTCGTTGTACTCGTAACCAGTGGAACAACTTTGGTGGCTGCATCGATGATTACCTCCAAACCCGGAATGACGTTTCCATTAGTTTTTACTCTCCTGATTCCTGTGTTTGTTTGCGCTCAAGTATTGAGGGCAACGGAATCTCAGGGTTCAGTTTTGGTGCTCGTAGGAATCTTTGCTGCAATGTTTGTCGCTGGAATGCATGTCTTATTTGGGGACGTGGTAACTTGGTGGCAAGATTGGTTATCCGAAGCCATTAAAGGCGTTAAGGGTGCTACTTTGGAGGGATTTGAGCGCGAGGGCACCTTGCGGCTCATGAATGGACTCGTCGCCTTGATGTTTGGTGTTCTTTGCATGGTAAGTGTATTAATATCCCGTTGGTGGCAATCGTTGTTATACCATCCTGGCGGGTTTGCCCAGGAGTTTCGGAGTTTACGCCTTCCTATTGTACTTTTGCCAGTAACTATCATTGTGCTGTTGCTGGCCAGTTCGATCAGTCAGATATTTCTTGCGGATTTATTCATGGTTGCCGTGATGATTTATTTTTTTCAAGGATTAGCAGTCATGCACGGGGTCCTTGCCAAACATAGCGCATCGGGTTGGTGGATTGCACCTATTTATCTGGGCCTTATGCTCATGCCACAATATCTTCTTACTGGATTAGCCTTGGTTGGAGCGGCCGATACTATCGTTCGATTTAGAGTCATTTCCCCTAAGAAATAGCATAGTCTTGCATGCTGCATTTTCGTAGTCGGCGATGATCCCATACCGAGATAATATACCTTGCGAACATCCCGCAATTGTAACGTGGGTGTTAATATTCATAAACACTTCGATATTTTTGTACTGTCTTTTCCTACCTGAAAAGTCCCTGAGAGAAATATTTTATCTATATGGGTTGGTACCTATACGGTATACGCAACCAATGTGGGCTGAATTAGTTGGCTTTCCTCCTTCTGATTATTGGCCATTTCTTACCTCTATGTTTCTCCACGCGGGGGGAATACATCTGGTTTTAAATATGTGGCTGCTATGGATTTTCGGCGATAACGTTGAAGATCGCATGGGGCCGTTCCGGTTTATAATATTTTATTTGCTTTGTGGACTGGCTGCGGGAATCATTCATTTGATGACCAATTCGGATTCGTCGATTGCTACCGTGGGAGCATCGGGGGCCATTGCGGGGATTTTGGGTGCTTACTATGTACTATTCCCTTTCGCACGGATTGTCGTTTGGATCCCGATACTATTTCTGCCTATTTTTATTCATGTCCCTGCCATTGCATTTTTGGGTTTTTGGGTGATCATTCAAATTGGTCTTGTCCTAACCCCCGATCTAACTCAGGCTATTCCGGATGTTGCGGTGTGGGGACATTTAGGTGGATTCGTGTCGGGCTTGATTCTCTACCGTTTTTTGTTAAGACCTGGCGATAAGCGGGAAAACAGTCTTGAACCATGGTAAAACCAGGCTTTAATTCGGTTACTGAACATTGAAGACCTTTTCTTCTAAAGTGGCTACCCATAGTATGGACAAAGGCGTATTGATTGGCCTTTTCCAGAAATTCCTCGCAGCCGATGCCATTTTGTCTGAGACGGAAGACTTAAGACCTTACGAATGCGATGGCCTCTCCGCTTATCGGACTCTACCCTGGATCGTTGTACTTCCCGAATCAGTGGATCAAGTCCGTAAAATTCTACGTGTTTGCTATGAACATGATGTTCCTGTAGTGGCCCGGGGTGCTGGAACCGGCCTATCAGGCGGTGCCTTACCTTTGAAAAATGGTGTTTTGCTCGGCCTGGCGAAATTCAACCAAATTTTGGAAATTGATCCAGTAAACAGGATGGCACGGGTACAGCCAGGAGTACGAAATCTGGCCATATCCCAAGCGACCTCATCTTATGGTCTTTACTACGCTCCCGACCCATCTTCGCAAATTGCTTGTACTATTGGTGGTAATGTGGCGGAAAATTCGGGCGGAGTACACTGCCTCAAATATGGTTTGACCGTCCATAACATCTTGCAATTAAAAATGATTACCATGGATGGCGAATTAATAACAGTGGGATGTGGCGGCCTGGATGGACCGGGTTACGACATACTGGCGTTGATGACCGGATCGGAAGGAATGCTTGGTGTCATCATAGAAGTAACGGTTAAATTGATTCCGGTCCCAGAAAATATACAAGTATTATTGGCTGCATTTGACAGCGTGGAAAATGCCGGAAAGGCAGTTGCAGCAATTATTGCCGAAGGTCACACCCCCGCAGGCTTGGAAATGATGGACAATCTTGCGATCCGAGCTGCAGAAGACTTCATTCATGTAGGATATCCTATTGAAGCAGCCGCAGTACTGTTGTGTGAATTGGATGGCACGCAAAAGCAAGTTGCCGAAGAAATTGACAAAGTTCGCAACCTTTTAGCTACGAATGGTGCCTATGAGATACGAGCGGCGCAAAATGAGAAGGAACGTCAAGAATTGTGGGCGGGCAGAAAGGCGGCGTTTCCAGCCGTTGGCCGTATCGCACCTGATTATTACTGCATGGACGGCACCATTCCCCGCAAATGTCTAGCCGAAGTATTGAAGGGCATTTTAAATCTATCAGAGTATTATCGTTTACCTGTAGCCAATGTCTTTCACGCAGGTGATGGGAATTTACATCCCTTAATTCTCTATGACGCCAACAAATCCGGTGATTTGGAACGGGCCGAAAAATTTGGTGGAGAAATTCTTGAACTTTGTGTCCGAGTCGGCGGAACGATTACCGGTGAACACGGTGTTGGCGTGGAGAAAATCAATCAGATGTGTGTTCAATTCAATTTGGCGGAATTGAACCAATTCCATGCCATCAAAACAGCATTTGACAAAAAACGCCTTCTAAATCCGGGTAAAGCAGTACCTTCATTGCGCCGTTGCGCCGAATTTGGTGCCATGCACGTACATCGGGGTCAGTTATCACATCCAGAACTAGAAAGGTTTTAAGCTGATTAATGAGTGACATTAGTTTAGAACTCCAAGAGCTTGTCCGGAAATCAGTTGAAACCAAATCTCCGCTTCGAATTGTCGGAGGAAACAGCAAGGCATTTTACGGGAGGTATACAGAAGGAACTATCTTAAATGTCAGTCGGCATCGGGGAATTGTGAACTATGAACCCACCGAACTCGTCATCACTGCCCGAGGAGCAACACCCCTCGCCGAAATAGAAGCCACACTCGCTGAAAACAATCAGATACTGGGATTTGAACCACCCCATTTTGGGAACCAATCGACTTTAGCGGGCACTATGGCCTGTGGGTTTTCGGGTCCCAGAAGGCCTTTCGCAGGGGCAGTCAGAGATTTTGTCTTAGGTTGCAAACTTTTGAATGGAAAAGCCGAAATCCTACGGTTTGGTGGAGAAGTAATGAAAAACGTAGCGGGCTATGATATTTCTCGACTCATGGCTGGGGCCCTTGGCACTCTTGGTATTTTACTTGAGGTATCTATAAGAACCATTCCTAAACCACCCGCTGAATTAACGTTGGCTTTCGAAACCGATTTTGAACGGGCACTGGTGTTGATGACTACTTGGTGCCGCCAACCTTCACCAATATCGGCCCTATGTTTCGATGGAAATCGGGTATTTGCACGAATTTCCGGCAGTGAACATATGCTAGCTTCAGCACAAAAGGTAATGGGAGGAGAGGTGATCTCCGAAAACAGCAATTTCTGGACAAGCGTTCGTAATCAAGACCATTCTTTTTTCGAAAGCACTTGTAACCTCTGGCGATTATCGCTAGCACCAGCCTCACCCAAATCAAACTTACCAGGAGAATGGTTTTTAGATTGGGGCGGCGCGCAACGCTGGCTAAAAACTGATGCTGAGCCGAAACGGGTTTTTCAGATTGCGGCGCAAACAGGGGGTCATAGTACCTTGTATCGTTCCCCTGTTCACACTGGCGATAAGTTTCAACCGCAACCGAGCAAGTTAATGCAACTGCATAAAAACCTGAAGCAAGCATTCGATCCGTCAGGCATACTTAACCCAGGCCGGATGTACTCTGATTTTTAAACTTTAAACAATGCAAACTCAGCTCGCTGATTTTATCAAGCACACCACTGCGGGACAGGAAGCGGATGCAATACTGCGAAAATGTGTCCATTGTGGATTCTGTACAGCCACATGTCCAACTTACCAGCTGAATGGCGACGAATTGGATAGTCCGCGTGGACGTATCTATCTAATTAAACAAGCGTTAGAAGGTGCTCAAGTGAGTCGCAGGACCCAACTACATTTGGATCGATGCCTGACCTGTAGAAATTGTGAAACTAGCTGCCCTTCTGGAGTCAACTATTCCCGTCTTGTCGATATTGGCCGTACAGTGGTTGATGACAGAGTAAAACGGCCCATCGCTGACCGAATCACCCGGCAAATTTTATCTAGTTTTTTGCCTTACATGAAGCAAACTGGACCTGTATTCAAATTATTGCAGTCGCTTCGCCCAATTTTTCCACAATCGATTCAACGCAAATTTCCAGTTAAATCCCCCCCCCCGCGCCAACCAACCCAACAACACCCACGTGAGATGTTAATTCTTGATGGCTGCGTACAACCGTTATTGGCACCCAATATCAATGCCGCCACTGAGCGAATTCTTGACAAACTTGGAATTACTTTAGTTGTTGCAAAAAAAGCCGGGTGCTGTGGTGCAATAAGCTATCACCTGGGCCAGCATAAGCGCGGTTTGGCATTCATGAAACACAATATCGACCAATGGTGGCCTTACATTGAACAAGGTATTGAAGCTATTGTTGTAACGGCCAGTGGATGTGGTATTACAGTTAAAGAGTACGGCGAAATCCTAAAGTACGATAATGTATACGCAGAAAAGGCCAAACGGGTTTCGGCTCTCGTTAAGGATATCGGTGAAGTCATCGCCATTGAAAACATCCACGGTGTTATCAAACCACTTAAGAAAAAGGCTGCTTTTCATGCGCCCTGCACGCTACAAAATGGACTAAAGCTGGGTGGTGTCGTTGAGGAGGTTTTACGAAATCTAGGTGTGGAATTAACCAAAATTAAGGATAGCCATCTGTGTTGTGGTTCCGCCGGAACCTATTCAATTTTACAGAGTTCATTTTCGCAAAAGCTATTATCAAACAAAATAAAATCCTTGGAAAACAACCATCCAGAAGTAATTTTGACAGCCAACATTGGCTGTTTGCTCCACCTTCAAAGCGTAACCAATACACCAGTTAAACATTGGATAGAAATGCTGGAATAATACCAGCCTCTTTGGTATCAATCATTTTCTACAGCAATGTTTTTTTTCTGTTAAACTGCAAATATCTTAGATAAAAAAAGAGGGTGTCGATCCCGCCTATATGACCCAAAAGCTTTATATTGAGACCCATGGGTGTCAGATGAACGAGTATGATTCCGACAAAATGCGGGATGTACTCAGGGAATCTCATGGCTTCGAACTAACCGACAAACCTGAACGAGCAGACATTTTGCTATTAAATACCTGTTCGGTTCGCGAAAAAGCACAAGACAAAGTCTATTCACAACTTGGCCGGTGGCGCCCGTTTAAGAACAATCGACCAGGTGTAATTATTGGTGTCGGCGGGTGTGTTGCTAGCCAGGAAGGGAAATCTTTACAGGAACGTGCGCCCTTCGTCGATATGGTCTTTGGACCGCAAACTCTACATCGATTACCGGAAATGCTCGATCGGGTTAAGACCAGCAAAAAACCAGAAATCGATATTTCCTTTCCAGAAACCGAAAAATTCGATGCGCTCCCGGATCCCCGTGCTGATGGCCCAAAGGCATACGTGTCGGTTATGGAAGGATGCAGCAAATACTGCACATTTTGTGTGGTCCCTTATACTCGAGGAGAGGAAATCAGCCGGGCATTAAACGATGTTTTGGCTGAAGTCGTATCGCTTGCCGAACAAGGCGTGCGTGAAATCAATTTGCTCGGCCAGAATGTTAATGGCTATGCGGGTGAAATGAATGATGGTGAATTAGCTGATTTTGCACTCCTTTTGCACTATATTGCTTCAATTAAAGGTATCGACAGAATCCGTTACACCACCTCACATCCACTCGAATTTAGTGACAGTCTCATTGAAGCCTACGCGGAAATTCCGCAATTAGTTAACCATCTCCACCTTCCCGTTCAAAGTGGGAGCAACGATATTCTTCGCCGAATGAAGCGCGGCCATACCCGGGAACGCTATATCCACACCATAAAAAAACTTCGTGAAATTCGCCCCGATATTAGTCTTTCTTCGGATTTCATAGTCGGTTTCCCAGGTGAAACCGACCAAAATTTTGATGAAACAATGGATTTGATCGAAACCATTGGATTTGATCATTCGTTTAGTTTTATTTACAGCCCGCGGCCAGGAACCCCAGCTTCTGAAATTGACGACCCGATTCCGATACAAACCAAAAAGACGCGCTTAAACCAACTCCAAAACCGCTTGGGCGAAATGGCTGCGGATATTTCCCGCAAGATGATTGGCTCCAAACAAACTGTTTTAGTGGAAGGTCCGTCCAAGAAAGATCCACAGCAGTTATGTGGACGAACTGAAAACAACCGGATTGTGAATTTTAGCGCACACCCGAAGTTGACAGGCCATTTCGTCGACGTTGTTATCACCGAAGCACTACCGAACTCACTGCGAGGCCGGATCTTGGAAGCTTCAGCCCAGGATATTCTAGTGTCTCACCAGAAACAAAACCCCGCTTTTTAGTGTCCTCCAACCCCAACGCCTCCCTGCTGGTACTTGAACCTGCAGACAACCGCAGGTTAGCGAATCTTTGTGGTCAATTTGACGAAAATATTCGCCACATAGAACAACGCCTAGGTGTAGAAATATCCAATCGAAGCAATCAATTCAAAATCTTCGGTTCGGGGAGGCCAGTTCGAGCTGCGTGTGCAGTTATTCAAAGATTGTTTGAGGCAACCGGTGAAGAGATGATTACACCTGAAACCGTACATTTGTCACTCCAGGACTCTAATATTTCTACCATAACAGAAATTGATGACTCAAAGGAAAAAACCAATTCAGCTGTAATACGAATAAAAAAATGTATTGTCAAAAGCCGAGGTCCAAACCAGCAACAATATCTGAAAAACATCCAAAAACATGATGTCAATTTTGGTATTGGCCCAGCTGGAACGGGAAAAACCTATTTGGCGGTTGCGTGTGCGGTCGCTGCATTGGAGGAAAATCGGGTTCAACGGCTTATCCTTGCCCGCCCAGCAGTAGAGGCGGGAGAAAAGCTTGGATTTCTGCCAGGTGATATGGCGCAAAAAGTAGATCCTTACCTTCGCCCACTTTACGACGCGCTATACGAAATGATGGGCATCGAAAAAGTAGCAAAGTTAATCGAGCGAAATATAATTGAAGTAGCGCCCTTGGCTTTTATGCGGGGACGTACCCTAAACGATTCATTCATTATCCTGGATGAAGCGCAAAATACCACTATCGAACAAATCAAGATGTTTTTAACCCGTGTTGGGTTTGGTTCTACCACTGTTATTACGGGGGATATTACTCAGGTTGATCTGCCGCGAGGAAAACAATCTGGTTTGCGCCATGTCCTTGATGTATTGAATGATATAGAGGGTATCAGTTTTACCTTTTTCTGCGCACAAGATGTGGTGCGCCATCCCCTCGTCCAGAAAATTGTTGCTGCCTACGAGGCTCATGATCAAGGCCAAAATGAAACGACATGATTGATGTAGATGTTCAATTAGCTAGTTCCAAGGAGGAAATCCCCCCTATTGAACAGCTCAAGGAGTGGGCTGAAGTTGCCCTTAAACAGTTTCATACCGATGCAGAAATAGTCCTTCGTATTGTTGATATAAAGGAAATATCAGATTTAAACAAAGCTTACCGTCATCGTGATGGTCCAACGAATGTCCTGAGCTTTTGTTTCGAAAAACCGGCAAACATTTCAATACATCTGCTAGGTGATGTAGTCATTTGTGCACCTATCGTGCAGCGCGAAGCACTCGAGCAGTCAAAAAGTTTTGATTCGTGCTTAGCCCACATGGTGGTCCACGGCATACTCCATCTACTGGGTTTTAACCACGTCAAGGAGACTGAAGCAGAAACAATGGAAAACGAAGAGATTAAGATCATGAGAATTTTGGGATTTGCTAATCCCTATGAACAATGCATACCAATACAATGATGACGAATTCAACTACGAGAGAAGTACTGCAGCAAAAGAGTTGGATTGAACGATTGGTCCAAAAACTTTTTGGGGGGCCGAAAGACCGGGCAGCGCTCGTCGAATTGCTCCGGGGTGCAAAACAGCGTCATTTAATGGAACCGGACGCTTTGCCCATGATTGAAGGCGTTTTGCATATTGCCGAATTGAGAGTTCGAGACATTATGGTACCTCGCACCCAAATGGTGGTAGTCCCTCAAGATGCCGAATTAGATAGCATTTTTCCTCTAGTTATCGAAACCGCCCATTCTCGGTTTCCAGTTATCGGAGAAGATCGTAGTGAAGTAGTAGGCATATTGTTAGCCAAGGATTTGTTGCCGCATATCCGCCATAACAAGCGATTGTTAGTAGGTGAAATATCAAGGACCGCGCAATTCGTTCCAGAGAGTAAAAGGCTGAATGTTTTGTTGCAAGAATTCAGGACGAATCATAATCATATGGCTATCGTGATTGACGAATATGGCATGGCTGATGGACTTGTAACAATCGAAGACGTGTTAGAACAAATCGTAGGGGAAATAGAAGACGAACATGATTTTGAAGATGAAGAATTCGTTTTCCGTCGTGGTGCGGGAGAATATACTGTCAAAGCACTGATGCCAATCGATGAATTTAACGATTATTTTTTCTCTAATTTAAGCGATAGTGAATTTGATACCATTGGTGGATTGATCGTCAATGCTTTCGGCCATGTCCCCGAAAGAGGCGAGTCAGTAAGTCTAAACGATTTCCGGTTTGAAGTATTAAGATCGGACAACCGAAGGGTCCATTTATTGAGATTGGCGGTCAGTCAAAACCATGGAATAAAAACCGATTCCAATGACAAAGAGGGGGGAGAATAAATAACTTTTATTTAGTTCGGCCTAAGTACACTCAACTTTATCGCAGTGAACCAACACAAGCGAATTGGAATCCCGCTGAATCACACCGATTATTTAGCTCTTTTGAGTGGCCTGATTACGCCACTCGCTTTCGCTCCGTTTCACTTCAGTCCTGTTATTTTTCTATCGCTAGCTGTCCTTTTCCGATCCTGGCGATACGCCAGTCCCATCCGAGCCTTTTGCCGTGGTTTTTTGTTCGGATTAGGCATGTTCGGTATTGGGACTTATTGGATCTATATAAGTATTCATGATTTTGGGGGGGCAGGATATATAGCCTCCAGTGGACTCTCTCTTATGTTTTTTTCGTTTTTTGCCCTATTTCCGGCTATGGTTGGATTACTGAGTGGGTTGTGTTTCAAAACATCGCCGATCATAACCAGCGTTTTGATTTGTCCAACAGCTTGGACCCTCATGGAATGGTTCCGTAGCTTGATTTTGAATGGCTTTCCATGGATGCAGGTCGGATATACCCAACTGGATTCGCCATTAGCTACCTTTATTCCATTAGTTGGCGCTTATGGGGTAAATTGGCTTGTAGCGGCTATCGCCAGCGTGTTGCTCATTGTCTGCTCAGTGCCTCGATGGAAAAAGCTCGTTCTGATTGGGATTGTGTGTTCGATTTTTATTACCGGTTGGCTGTTTAAAGAGTTTCAATGGACTTACTCCATTGGTGACCCCATTAAAGCAACATTACTGCAAGGAAATATTTCGCAAGATCAAAAATGGTTACCCGCACAAAAAAGAAGAACTTTGGAGCTATATAAGGCCCTTACTTTGGAGCATTTAGATTCCAAAATTGTCATCTGGCCAGAAACTGCTGTACCATTTTTTTTTCATCAGGCTAAAGAAATGTTTTTTCTACCCTTAAAGAGGGAGACTCTCCAACACGAAATCGACTTGGTTTTTGGTGTTCCTGTTCAAGAAAAATCAGGTGCACGTTACTATAACGCCCTAATAACCTTAGGTAAGGTAGATGGCATTTATAAAAAACGCCACCTGGTGCCATTTGGAGAGTATGTTCCGTGGCAACCATTCACGGGTTTCATCGCCAATCTATTGAACATCCCCCTAGCCAATTTTGTCGCAGGAAATGATCGACAATCGCTAATGTGGGCAGCTGGATATCCTTTTGCTGCGTCCATATGCTACGAGGATGGATTCGGAGATACATCATTGATGGGATTACCGGAAGCAGCGTATCTAGTCAATGTCACTAATGATGGTTGGTTTGGGAACTCTTTTGCGTCATATCAACATCTTCATATGGCTAGAATGCGTTCATTAGAAACAGGCCGTTATATGCTTCGGGCCACAAACACTGGAATAACCGCCGTGATTTCTCCAAGCGGAATAGTGGTTAAATCAGCTCCTAGGTCGAAAACAACCGCACTAACAGCGGAAATAACTCCAATGGGCGGGAGTACCCCTTATATTATATATGGAGACAAACCGGTTATAATTGGGCTTTTTATTTTGCTGGGATGCGGATTGCTTATCTGTTTCATTACCGGTCCCAAACACGGGCGGAAAAACAACATACTATGAAACCCTGGGTTAATCACGACGTATAGAAAAAAATAAGAAACCATATAGCCCCCTCCGAACCATTTACCAGAAGCACCGTTTATTTTCTCCTTAAATATTGCCTGACAATGTTCGATTCTTATCGAATTGAACATCAAGGTCCTGATAGACCAACCTAACGCTAGCCTATTCGATAATTGACATGGGGCAGGTATTCGTTACTGCGTCTTGTTTTCTTGACGACGTCTAAAGAGACATGTCAATTCCTGTATTTAGAAAAATGTACTTTTTGGTACCTCCCACTCAACACAAAATTTCGTACTTTTATGAGATTAGGCTCGCCATTACGTGAATATCCTAACGGTTTTAGCAACACAGCTCCACTAGTCTTATGTCTTCACCGGTAATGTTCAATGTGGAGAGAAATAAGATGAAAACTACATCAGTGGCCAAACTTGTAACAGCTACTTTTTTGGCAACTCAATTGAATGGCTGCTTTTTAACCAAAATCGTATCTGTACCAATGCGACTCGGCGGTGCAGTAATTTCCATCGTACCAGGGGTTGGCAACACAGCCCATGATGCAATTGACGGCGCTGCCGAAGTTGTCGACGATATTCCAATTTAATCCATTCGTGCACGATTAGTGATGGATATGCAAGATGTAAACTATCGCCTCTTACTTATCGATATCGCTCCTGTAGAGCATTATTTTTTTCGGCCACGGCCTATCCATTTGCTCTACGTTCTTCCCTAATTCGTATCGCCAAATTTGTGTTTTTTAATGACAGTATTTGCGCAACCAGATAGGCGGCGTTCTTCGCACCTAGTTTACCAATAGCAAAACTAACCACGGGAATTCTGCCAGGCATTTGCACGGTTGATAGGAGAGCACCCATACTATTTATGGCTTCCTGCATCAAGTGGAACGCCGAGTAGTTTTTTTTAGCCCAAATACCCCATAACTGTCGAAATCGGGACATCAAAGATATGTAGGCGACTTAGCGCGAAAACGCACCTATCAATTCGTCCTGTGGGCACCGCAGTTTTGCGGCAGAAACTTCTAAGATCTCTCGATTATGCGGCGGAAACTGTTTCGCCCTCTGTACTTTCGTGAGGCTCAGCAAATTTACAGGTTTTTTGAGGACACGTTTTCATCGTTCCTTTTCGTTTCGTCGTTTTTATGGTTAAAATTGGCCAATTGCACAGAGGACAGGGTTCTTCTACAGGCGCATCCCATATAGCATAACTGCACTTTGGATACGTCGCACAGGAATAAAATATTTTACCTGATCTTGATTTTCGTTTTAGCAGATTTCCTTTTTGACACTGAGGGCATCCAACACCCGTATCAACAGGTTTTTCTAAAGGTTCAATATGTTTGCAGTCAGGATACCCAGTACAGGCAATAAATTTACCATACCTACCGGTTTTTATCACCAATTGTGACTCACACTTTGGACAATTTCGGCCTTCAACAATTTCGGGCTCATTACCTTGGGAATTGTCATCGTTCAAATTCCGAGTATATTTGCATTCTGGGTAATTGGTACAACCTACAAATCTCCCATTTCGACCTAAACGGATTGAAAGCTGAGTCCCACATTCGGGGCATTTTTCGTCGATAACTTCCTGAGTCACGTCTTTTCGCTCGACGTTTTTCTCTTTGTCAGTAATCAAATGTATGAATGGATCCCAAAATTGCTTCATTAAAGGAATCCATTTTTTTTCCCCCCGAGAAACTGCATCTAAGTCATCTTCCAATTTCGCGGTAAAATCGTAATCGACATACGTAGTAAAGTGTTGGGTTAGAAATTTATTGACAACCCGTCCAACATCGGTTGGATAAAAACGTTTTTTTTCTATGATGGCGTATTCCCGTCGCTGCAGAGTGGAGATAATCGAGGCATAGGTTGACGGGCGACCGATATCGTGTGCCTCTAAGTCTTTCACTAAACTAGCTTCACTATACCGTGGGGGTGGTTCGGTAAAATGTTGAAGAGGATTAATTTTTTCAAGATCGACGAATTCACCTTCTGTTAAAGGCGGTAATAGGTTTTCATCTTCTTGATTAGGCGTGTCGTCTTGCCCTTCCAAATACACAGCCATAAATCCTGGATTCGCGATGGTTGACCCGGTTGCTCGGAATATATGCTTTTCACCACAAGCAAGGTCAGCGCCGACCGTATTGATTGTGGCATGGATCATCTGGCAAGCAACCGTGCGTTTCCAGATGAGGTTATAAAGTTTATATTGATCGCTGCTGAGGAATTTTTTGATTGAATCAGGTAAGTGTCCAACCGAGGTTGGCCGAATAGCTTCATGGGCCTCCTGAGCATTTTTAGACTTCGTCTTAAACTGCTTAGGTGATTTGGGCACATTATCCGTACCATACCGAGTTTCGATCAATTGTCGCACCTCTTGTATGGCATCATTCGCGAGGGTCACCGAATCAGTTCGCATGTACGTAATTAGACCGGTGGTTTCCCCACCCAGCTCGATACCTTCGTAAAGCTGTTGTGCGACCATCATGGTTCGTTTGGTCGTAAATCCTAGTTTGCGCGACGCTTCTTGTTGCAGGGTTGAAGTAATGAAAGGTGGGGCTGGGTGGCGTTTCCGTTGTTTTTTTTCAACTTTGGAAATCAGAAGTTTGCCATTTGCCTCACCCAACAAGGTATGTTGGATATTTTCCGCTTGTTGGCTATTCTCAACACTGAATTGCTCCAATTTTTTGTTATCAAACTGAGTAAGTTTTGCCGTAAACGGTTTGTCATGCGCGTTGACATCAGCTTCAATCGTCCAATATTCGCGGCGGATAAAGCTTTCGATTTCTAATTCTCGCTCCACAATCATCCTCAACGCTGGGCTTTGGACCCGTCCAGCGGACAATCCTCGTCTGATCTTTTTCCAAAGCAATGGCGACAAATTAAAGCCGACCAGGTAATCTAAAGCCCGTCTCGCATGTTGAGCATCGACCAAATCGGTCGATAAAGTTTGGGGTTCGGCTATCGCATTGGTGATCGCTCGTTTTGTGATTTCGTGAAAAATAACCCGATGTACGGCTTTATTTTTAAGTAGATTTTTTTCTTTTAATAGTTCGTGCAAATGCCAGGATATAGCCTCTCCTTCACGATCCGGGTCAGTAGCAAGGTACAACGCTTCAGCTTTCTTAAGTGCCTTAGTAATGGCTTGCACATGCCGTTGGTTTCTTTCGATAACTTCATACTTCATTGCAAAATCATGATCTGGATCAACAGCACCTTCCTTGGGGATTAGATCACGAATATGGCCATACGAGGCAAGGACATGAAAATCTTTACCAAGGTACTTCTCTATAGTTTTCGCTTTAGCGGGAGATTCTACTATGACTAAATTGCGGCTCATTGATCGCTGGAATATCAAATATTATGGGAAATCAATGTAAATAATAAGGGATATGATCGTATAAGAAACCTTCCATTTTTGCGAAAGCAACTTCTTCTTCAGGAAGACTGAAAAGCACCATGAGCACGATCCATTTTAGGTTATCCAGAGTAAGTCTACTTTCACCAAACGCCATAGCACGATCAACTACCATTTCTCGACTTGCAGGCGACAAAATTCCATTTTGTTCCAAATAAAGCAAAAATCCTCTGCATTCAACATCAAGCTTATCCATCTCTTTACCAAGAAATACACGGAATGATGGTAAAGTAGTATTGATTGCCTGTTGATCACTTAACGACTCCATCCATTCAAACGCTTTAGATACATCTTGCTGAGGGAACCCCGCCTCGAGCAGCTCGGTACGAATAACCTCCGGGTCCGCCCCAATATCTGGGTCATCATCCATGTAATTTTCAAACAAATAGATCAAGACATCAAAAATGTTTTCGTTCATGGCTCTAACAGTAATATTATATTGGCAATCAAAACTATGAACGCTTGATCACTTAACTCGATAGTAACACCCTCCAGCAGCGGAGGATATGAAACCCTTTAGTTCTAGTACCAAAAGCATTGAAGCAATGGCTTCGGGTGATTCTCCTGTTACTTCCACTAAAGTATCTACGGCAGTGGAGTCATATGCAATACATTCTAATAAATTTTTATGATCTTTTTCCAGCCCTGTTTCTAATTCAAGCAGTATTGGTGGCGTTGGAGGGCTACACACAATGTGTTCGACTTCATCGAAAATGTCTTGGACTGTTTCAACCAGTTTTGCTCCATCGCGGAGTAAAGCGTGGCATCCACGCGACAGAGGGTTTTGAATTGAGCCAGGAACAGCGAATACTTCACGTCCTTGCTCCATAGCCATTCTCGCAGTTATCAGTGACCCACTATTAACTGCTGCTTCAATCACTAAGGTACCTAGACTTAATCCACTAATAATTCTATTTCTGCGGGGAAAATTGTTTGCGGAAGGTGGGGTACCAGGGGGAAACTCAGAAACTAAAGCTCCGTTTCGACCAATAGTTGTAGCCAAAGATTTATGCCTTGCTGGATACACTCTATCTAACCCGTTCCCAGTCACAGCTATCGTTTCTCCACCCCCCGCCAATGCACCCTGGTGACTTGCTCCATCGATACCTAATGCTAACCCACTCGTAATGGATAAACCTGAACTGGCCAGGGAATAAGCAAATTCATGCGCGTGTTTCATCCCCATTGGAGTTGGATTGCGACTACCGACAATAGCAATTTGCGGCTGCCCAAGAGCTGAGACATTACCATGAACGAATAATAACGGAGGCGGATCCGAAATTTCTTTAAGTGCAGTAGGATATCGCGGATCGCAAATTGCAACCAAGTGGTTACCGGGTTTGTCCAACCAAAGAAGATCACGGTCTACTTTATCCCAATCAGGATTTTGAATATGCCTTAGAACCCTATCACCCAAGCCAAAGGCAATTAATGTTTTTCTATTTTGGCGAAAGATCTCGCGTGGGTCCCCTATTTTTTTCAACAAAGCTTGAAAAGTTACACTACCAACCCCTGGTACCCGATGAAGTGCCAACCAATATCGGCTATCAGATTGGGAAAAAACAACCGGCATTTTTAATGCTCAAACAATTTGTTCATTATTTCAAATAATACCTTTTCTGGCGTTCAATTCATGAATAATCTCATTTGAAATTTTCTGAATCAGAGTTGAGACTATTTTAACGCTTACTCCGAAGTTGTAGATAGTTACAAGCCGGTCAGATATCTACGATATCGGAACCATTAAACAACAAGGCAATTTTGATTCGGAATATTCAGTCATTTTAAACGCATTGTGGACCTTTTCTGTGATAAACCAACTTTAAGCACGTTTGGACTGCTAAAAACAGCTTTGGGGATATTTATAAAGTGACGATTTCATAATTATGACCAGGAAATCCAGCCAAAACAGCCGATGTTTTCTAATTTCTAACAACCTATTAATACCCCCGGACAGCGTCGTTTACATGCAACGCGTTGTTCGCATTCACAACAAGACCATAACTAAGACGATCAAAAGTTTGGAAAATCATTAGTCGACCTGATCGTTGTTCAGGCAGAGTTACTGTTTCGCCAGTCATGCCTTTAACTGTATCCCGAACGACACGACCCGATTGAAAAATCCCCAACATATGTCCCTTTTCCAATCCGTCTTCAGAGCCTCGGTCTATTACAACCACATCGTATTGCCCAATTTGTGAAACACCATCGACTACGGCAATAATATGGCCTCGGACATCTTCACCAGGTTTTCGAGGGATAAATTGAAAACTAACTTGTTCACTATCCAGGGACAGCAACCGATCTCCAACTAGTGTTTCTCTATCCGTTCGCGTAAGAAGCAACGTTGCCGGATCACCTGTTCGTTCCAGTTGGGTTTCGGCAACGAACATCGCTTCATACCCTAAAATTTCATCGGTTTCGGCATCCCGGTATGTTTCACCCGGCCTGAAAACGTTGTACCCTAGCATAGAACCCTGCTCGATAGACCGAACATAGATTTTATCTCCAGCACCCCCAATAATACGACCATCAGAAAGATTGATAATATACGGAGCTTGTTCTAACTGTTCCGGTCCGACAATTTTAGGTTTGCTGAGAAACTGACGAATGGAATCTAGTGGAATAACATGGATGGCCTTTTCTATTTCAATATCTCGAATAGTTGGGGAAAGTTTCCCAACAGACTGGGCCTGTTTCCCTCGATTAACTACCAACCGTGGTTTACCATCAACATAAATTAGTGTAATTATATCACCCGGAAAAATTAGATCGGGATTATCAATCTGTGGATTTTTTTCCCAAATATCCCACCATTTCCACGGATCCGTCAAGAATTTAGCCGAAATATCCCAAAGTGTATCGCCTTTTACGACAACATAAGTTTGTGGATGATCCGATCGGAGTTGAAGGGTATCGGCAAAGAGCCCCTGTGCTAATGTAATGAGTACTGCGCCGATAATAATTTTGCGGTTCATCTACCTTTCCTCCGGATGGAAAACGCTTCAAGTTGAGCGGACCAAGAAAAAACCCGCTTCCAAAGTCTAGATGATATCGGATAGAATTCCATTAGTTATAAGTATCATATGAGGTTTGGGCATGGCCACACTAGACATTTTAGAATTTCCTGACGATCGGTTGCGAAAAATTGCACTGCCTGTAGAAACTGTCGATGCCTCTATCCGCAAGATAGTCTCCGATATGTTCGAAACGATGTACGATGCCCCCGGCATCGGATTGGCGGCAACTCAGGTCAACATTCAAAAACGTATCGTCGTTATCGATACGAGCGAGAATAAAAGTGCCCCTTTCTGCATGATCAATCCAGAAATTATCGAACTTAACGGTGTCGAAGAAAGCGAAGAAGGGTGTCTGTCAGTTCCTGGATTTTTCGAAACCGTCAAAAGGGCGGAACGAGTTAGAATTAGTGCCCTTGATCGGGATGGAAAGCCTTTTGATATGGAAGTAGATGGACTACTATCAGTCTGTATCCAACATGAAATAGATCACCTCGAAGGCAAATTATTCGTCGATTATTTATCATCGCTCAAGCGTCAACGGATTCGCAAAAAACTGGTAAAAGCGCATCGTTTAAAAAGTGATTCTTCGACGCTTTCAACATCGGCATTGTAGCGTTTCAATTGAAAATTATTTTCGCTGGCACCCCTGATTTCTCTGTTCCAAGTTTAGAATATTTGGTTAACTCCAAGCATGAGGTTTGCGCTGTATATTCGCAACCCGATCGTGCTGCGGGGCGCGGCCGTAAAGTCAAATCAGGACCTGTCGCGGGTTTCGCAAAAAATCACAATATATCTATCATTCAACCAAATTCCTTCATGACGCCAGGCGTTTTGGATGAATTAAGGGCCTTCAATGCGGATCTTATGGTAGTGGTCGCTTATGGCCTGATTTTACCTCAAAAGGTTTTAGATACTCCCTCGATGGGCTGCATCAATGTGCATGCTTCATTATTGCCTCGATGGCGTGGCGCTGCACCCATTCAACGTGCTATTGAAGCAGGGGACTCTAAGACTGGTGTAACCACTATGCAGATGGAATTGGGATTGGATACTGGCCCCATGCTTAAAACCCTTGAACTTTCAATCGAGCCCCACGATACTGCCGGAGAATTACATGATCGATTGGCACAACTAGGCGCCCTAGCGTTGTCGGAAACTCTCTCCGACATTGGAAACGGAACGCTTAAGCCCGAAAACCAAAATCCGAATTTAGCAACCTATGCCGCTAAAATAGACAAACAAGAAGCTCAATTAGACTGGTCTAAATCAGCATTTGAAATTGAACGGAAAGTCTGTGCTTTCAGTCCCTGGCCAGTTGCGCGAACCCAATACAATAAATCGTGGTTGCGTATCTGGAAGGCGAAGTGTTTGGCCGAAACAACTACACTTCCCCCTGGCACGATCATCAGTGATAATCGTAAATTTATTGATGTGGCGACAGGCGAGGGTCTCTTGCGCGTTCTTGAACTCCAAACACCGGGAGGGAAAAGGATTTCAACGCAATCTTTTCTTAATGCTCATCCGATGCATGGCATTCGAATCGGATAGGTGAGCAAAAACTCACGTCGCCTAGCCACTCAAATTCTGCTCTGGGTGGTCGTCGATAAAAAGTCTTTAACGACAGCGCTTGATGCAATATTGCCAGATATCCCGAACAAAAAGGATCGCGCATTTATTCAAGCTATGTGCTTTGGCACGTTGCGTTGGTACTTTCGGCTCGATTTCATCCTCTCAAAACTTTTAAAATCTCCACTGAAGCCTAAGGACAAGGATATACACATTCTCGCTTTATTGGGTTTGTTTCAACTCGGATTCACCCGAGTAAAACCACATGCAGCTGTCAACGAAACTGTGGCGGCGGTTGGTAAAAAAACGTGGGCGAAGCCGCTATTAAATGGCTTGCTTCGACACTATCAAAGAGAACTAAAGAACCTGAACAATTGTGTGGAAAAAGACCAAATCGCCAAAACGGCACACCCTGCTTGGTTAGTCTCGAAGATCATAGAAGATTGGCCCGATCAATCCGAACAAATATTTACGGAGAACAATCGACAACCGCCGATGGCGATTCGAATCAATCAATCACATTTAAACCGGGAAACTTATTTAGAACGGCTCAAAAGTGATGGCATCGAAGCAATACCTCTGGAATTTTGTGCCGGTGGGCTGTGTTTAAATTCCCCAATTGACATCGAAGCACTTCCAGGGTTTGCCGATGGAACAGTATCGGTCCAAGATAGCGCAGCACAACAAGCAGCCATCCTTCTGGATCCTAAACCAGGCAATAGGGTGCTCGATGTATGCGCTGCACCTGGCGGAAAGACCCTTCATATTACGGAATTATGCGCAAACCTTACAGATCTCATTGCGATTGATATAAACCCAACCAGGTTGGACCGTATCCGTCATAACTTAGAACGATCCGGGTCATCCGCCAAACTGCTGGCTGCAGACGCGACGGACCCATCAAAATGGTGGGACGGTCGGTTATTTGATCGAATCCTCCTCGATGCACCGTGTAGCGCAATAGGTGTTATTAGACGGCATCCAGATATCAAATTACTTCGTCGACCTGAAGATATTACTGCGGTGATCAAACTTCAGCAAAAACTTTTAGAATCAGTATGGCCAATGTTGGCACACGATGGAATCTTGGTCTATTCAACGTGCTCAATTTTAAAACTAGAGAATGAGTGTCAAATCCTAAGATTTTTAAATACACATAACGATGCTAAGGAGCTACCCATTGAAACGCTCTGGGGCTTTACCAATTTGTGTGGTCGTCAGATTTTTCCAGGTGATTCGAAAATGGATGGTTTTTTTTACGCTCGATTGACGAAACAACAATAGCTTATGCGTAGTTTACTCGTGTTTTTTGGTTTACTGATAGCATCTACTACCGTTGCCGGGAAAAACCATGGGTTTTTGATTAAAAACGCAAATTTGGTTCAAAAGAATGGTGATTTGTTATTAAATGCCGACATTGAATTTCATTTCAGCGAAAATGCTATCGAATCGCTGAAAAATGCGGTCCCGTTAACCATAAGCATACAGCTAAACGTGCTACAAGAAAGAAAGTATGTTTGGGATCAATCGATCACGTGCGCCAAACTGGCTTTTAGAATACGCTATCATGCCCTGGTGGAGCTCTTTCAAGTGATTAACGAGGATACAGGAGTACATCGCAATTTTGCTACGCTAGAATCCGCGATCGAAGCGTTGGGTGCCCTTCGAGGGATTTACATTATGAAAGCCAATACATTGGACAAACAACATCAGTATAGAGCTGAAATCAAGGTCGGCCTTGATGTCGAACGACTTCCCTTGGCGCTTCGCCCGAGTGCCAACTACTCACCCGACTGGTCTCTCAGCAGTTCTTGGTACCGATGGACGCTGGAAAATTACAAATAATACACAAAACAGTTCTTACGTATTAGCGCTAATATAACCCACGTACTAGTCGCGTAGATATTTTCGTATCTCCTCAAAAATACGTAGGTTCGGTTCATTAACTTTCGAGTCTATCGTTAGTTCGTTAACAGAGTCCCTGGCATCTACCTTATCCGAAACAGCAGAATGCTGGATTCAATCAAATTCATTGAATCGGGATACACCAAATGAAACTGACGGTATTGGCTGCCACAGATAGAACCGACGCATCATCTTTCTGTACTGAATTCTGGTCTACTATACTTTGACTAAGAAGACGTGTTTTATCTATTGAATTATGTTGTAACAAAGGTGATAACAATGGCCGAAGATGAATTAGCTTCAGCGTTTGACGATGCTGTGAAACATGTAGAATCAATCGCATTAGATGCTACTAATCATGCAGAATCGATTGCATCTAAAGATAGGTCATCGTCAAAGGACAATCCAAAGGAACAGAACAGCCCTACGCGCAGTGCTGAAGACATTCAGAACGATACGAGCAGCAGCGAGGAAATTTCTATTTCTGAATCATTGGAGGTTAAAGATGAATTTGATCGCCTAGTCCTAACCCAACATGGAGAAAAGGCGACGATTGATGATGTCGATGTCGAAGTTGATTCGAATATAAAAATACAAAGCCATGCGGGTGTAGTCAATTCAGTCGAATCCAGTCTAAATAGAAATCAGCGTAGAAAAACAATAGCGGTTGACGACGATACCGACGTAAAGCAAGTGACTCAAAACACTAAACAAAAAAAAACATTGGACTCTCAACAAATTGAAAAAGCAGAACCATCCCAATCTACAGCTGAGCCCGACCAAGGCTCGCATAGTAAAAATGGGGTATCTATGGAATCAGACTTCCCCCATTTTAAAGTTATAGAAGGGGAAACAGAGCAGGAGACGGGTACTCCTAACTCTGAAGAAGAAAAAGATGTTGATGTTGAGCTTATTGTGGTTGCTGATGAAGAAATGACGCCGCCAGATTCGGAAAGTACACTAGCATCTACATTGGCGCCAACAACTCCTCCAATTACCGACACCTCAAAAGTTTCAACCGAATCCACTGAAACACCAACCCACGAAAAAAAATTAGACGAACCCTCTTCCAGTAGAAACAAACCAACAACCTCTACGAAAACTTCTCGCCATTCGGTTAAACGTAAATCTGGTTCTAACAAAATAAAAAAGGAAAACTCCGTATCTCTTGGCGTTGTAGTAACTGGCTTCGTTCTTTTGACAGCAGGGCTGATTGGCTTGACTGTATACCTCGGAGGTATACAGTCTCAGGTTGAAACCTTAAGTGCTACATTGGTTGCTGCTAATCGTCCAGCAAAAACCGTTATTTCCCAAAAGGAAATTAACAAAGAAACTACCGAAATCCATAATAGAATTGACAACCTCGCGGCAAAAGTTAGTACATTAAATACTGCAGTCATAAACCTCAATGGAACGAACCCCGAATTATCAGATGCGCCACAAAATCAACGCATTCAATACACGGCTAAGCCCCAAAAACCAGTCGCTAACCTGACCAAACAAAACTGGGTAGTCAAACTTTTATCGGTCAGACAAAAGAGCATTGCGGACGATCTGCAGACCAAGTTTCGATCTAAAGGAGTCCCGATTGAACAACAGAGTGTAGAAATTGATGGTAAAACGATCTACCGGCTCGGGGTAAGTGGATTTAATTCACGGCATCAGGCTAACGAATATGCTGAGAACGCCATAAAAAAACTGGGTTTAAACAGTTATTGGGTATCACAATAACCAGAACATCCTTTAAAACCGACTCTTATTCAGTACAAATTAATTGCAACGGAACCAGAAATTTACAAAATACCCTAGTTTTAATAAAAATTTAGCTAAGATTACTGCACCATTGTCATCTTTAATTGTACGTTTTACCTTTATGTTTTAACCAACCATCGATATGGCGAGCATTTGGATCATCGTGCGTCCAATGGACAATTCCACCTTTTGAATTCCATTCATATTCACCATAAAACCGCACCGTATCCCCTTCTTGTAAAGAATTGATTTTAGGTGCCAAATCAATGTTATGCGCCACCAACAATGTTTGTCCTGTATTAAGCTTTAAGATAAATCTTTGGTGACTCGAGCCTTCGATATCATCGGGCAATATCTTCGTCACTATTCCTTCACCTTGGATTTGAAGGCTGGTTTGACTATTGCCACCTGAATCTCCGAGAGCATTACCCGCACGCTGGGTCCCCCTAGAAAAAATTGTTAGCGGGTTTTCGATGCCCGATAAATTTTCTTGTTCGGTGATTTTTTTGTATAGAAAAACTCCTATACCTATTATAAAAATAAGAACAAGCAACCGAACAATCCACTTATTTTTCTTATAGGGTTTTACTAGTTCCCGATGTATTGTTGGCTTAACCCGTGCGGCACCTTCGATTTTGGCATTGATCGCCCGTTTCCTTCCAGATTTATCAAAATCAATCTGATAGTAAATGACATCTCCAACTACTGGTATTCGACCAGCGTTTTTCAACGCAGAAATATGGATGAAAATATCACGCTTTTCATTTTCAGAGTGTATGAAACCAAACCCTTTATCCCTATTCCAGCGTTTCAAATGACCCTTAAATATATTATTGTCCACTGAGTTTATTTCGTAAAGGCGTAAGCGCACAAAGCGAAGCATCAAAGCTTTTCGCTACGCGGATTAAATTTATTTGTTGGACAGAGCTATTAACAGCGTCCACAAAGTGAATACACTGTTTCAATTACCTCGGTTGTTTGAGAACCAAGAGACGGGGCTTCTTATAGAAACGCACAGACTGCTGGATGGTCAATCATCATAAACTTGAATCAACTGTTTCTGTCCAAACTCTGCTGCAGGCTCGTATCCAATTTCCGCAGTCAATATGATTGAATAGGAAGATTAATCGAGCCCTGCTAGCAAATCAGTAAAATAGAGCCCCTAGTATTTTAATGCTCAGCCAACACACCTTTCAATTTTTTCAAGGCATTCTTTTCCAATTGCCGAATCCGTTCCGGTGAAACAGTATAACGGTCAGCCAATTGATGAAGCGTTAACTTTTTTTCGTTCAGCCAACGACTTTTCAAAATATCCAAACTGCGTTCGTCAAGTTCTCGTAACGCAACAACCAATTTCTCCTTCTCTTGACTAGCCCATTCTGAATGTTCGCACTCTGCCGCGGGATCACTATCATGGCGAGCAAGAAAAGCAGCGGGAGCAACATTTCTCTCATCCAACTCATCGCCATCGCGCAGATCAAACGCCATGTCGTAATTATCCAGCCGCCCCTCCATCTCATAAACAGTATCCAATTTCACACCCAGATCTCCCGCTACGGCTTGAGCTTCATCCGGGCTCAACCAACCTAAATGCTTTTTCGCTTTTCTTAAATTAAAGAAAAGTTTTCGTTGCGCTTTTGTGGTTGCTATCTTTACGATCCGCCAATTGCGAATAACGAATTCATGGATTTCCGCACGTATCCAATGCACAGCAAACGACACTAACCGAACACCTACCGCGGGATCATAGCGTTTGACTGCCTTCATCAAACCAATATTTCCTTCCTGGATAAGGTCTGGAAGCGCCAAACCATAACCCCTATATCCCCGTGCAACATATACAACAAAGCGTAAGTTTCCCATAACTAACTGCCGTGCTGCATCAAGATCGTTCTCTTCTCTAAAGCGTCTAGCCAATACGTGCTCTTCCGCAGCCGAAAGTTTCGGCATTTGATGCACGGTGTTTACATAGGCATCTAACGAACCTACGGAAAGATTAGAAGGCAAAGCCAAAGCATTATTCATATACAGACCCTTAAATAGATTAATTTTAGCACTCCATTCCTTAGAGTGCTAACAAATTTTTAGTTCCCACTATATAACTATTCAGTTTATATCTATGCACAAGAGTACAGTGAGCTGAATCAGTTACTCTCTACTTTGGTCTTAAATGTCTCAGATACCCCCCTAAAACCAACCAAGCTCCAGCAATACCCAAAAAAACCGATACCTGTATTAGAAAAAAGCATTCATTCAAACTGAAGCCATGTATTTCAAAATGACTGTTATAGCGAAAACTGATCTGACTAATCGGCCCATCCAGTAAACTCATGATTAAATGTATAAAAATTAACGAAAGTATGCTACTCAGCGTGCCATACCAAAAACCACTGTACAGGAATGGCCTGCGAACAAAACTGTTAGTCGCCCCAACAAGTTGGGCAACCACAATTTCTTCCTTGCGGCTTTCCAATTCCAGGCGAATAGTATTGCCAACTATAAAAATGACTGCCATTCCTAAAAACACACTCAACACGAAGATACTCCGCCACACTAAATCAATGATCGAATTAAGCCGTTCCAACCATTCAAGATCTATTTGGACAAACTCTACTCCTTCTATTCGCTCTAATTCCAAAACCAAACGACGCAACTCACTGATCTTATTGTTAGTTTCCACTGGTTCTATTCGAATTACAACGGGTAGTGGATTATGCTCCAAGTTTGCCAGCGCATCATCAAAACCACTATAATTTCGAAACTCTCTCAGCCCTTCCTCCTTGGAAATCAGCTTTGCACTTTTCACCTCTGGTTTTGCGATGAGTTCATTGAGCATTTTCTTCCCTGTCTCGTGAGTTACCGACTGTTTTAAGTAAAGTGAAACATAGTGCTGTGTCGCCAAAATCCCGGTTAACTGTTTAACATTTTCCACCAAAAGGTAAAACCCACTCGGCAATGTCAAAGTGACTGCAATTACAACAATAGTCATTAGTGACGAAAAGCGGGATCGATTCAAACGACCCAAGCTGGAAACAAGCGTCTGCGCGTGGATATGGAAATAAGAAATAAACCAACTGCCAATCCGGCGTTTGTTTCGACTTAAAGCATGCCGTTTCTTATCAAAATATTCGGGTCTGATTGGTTTAGTGGTTTCCACTATTATCGACCATTAATATAAATAAACTACATATCTCGCCATGAAACCCCGGGCGTATGGCATAAAATCTAAAGAGGCTCCCAGAGACATGCGTGTTAGGATGGCATATCTGTATCCGAATCCTGGATCAGGTGGCCACGATCTAATCGGATCATTCGAGTACCCAAGGTCGATATCAAGGCTAAATCGTGACTGGCTATTAACATAGTTACACCAACTTGATTGAATTGTTTAAAAAGCTCCATAATTTCTCTGGACAGCTCAGGATCTAAATTTCCTGTTGGTTCATCAGCCAAAATCATCGGGGGCTTGTTTACAATAGCCCTCGCTATGCTAACTCTTTGTTGTTCACCTCCAGATAAGACCATGGGATAGCGCTTTTCTTTACCTAATAATCCCACTTTATCCAAAGCCGCGCGAACCCGACGTCCAATTTCCCTCGTCGAACAGCCAGATATGACCAACGGAAGCGCCACATTATCAAATACTGTACGATCGAGTAATAATCGATAATCCTGGAATATCAGGCCAAGCCTGCGCCGAACCCATGGAATATGACGCTGCGGTATCCGATTGAGGTTACGTCCAGCAAAAACAATTTGCCCACGGCTACAACGCTCGATCAAAGCAATCAATTTGAGTAAAGTACTTTTTCCCGCTCCCGAATGCCCACTAAGGAAGACCATCTCCCCTTCTTGTATACGCAGTGTTACATTCTGTAGGGCATCCCCCCCTTCCGAATACCGCTTACTAACGTTATCTAATCGAAGCACTTTTCATCCAAGATTCCCCGAAATTTTTTAAGCCATTTCTTAAAGCGTTTTTTAGTGCAGCCTAACCGCCTCGGCATCAAAGAGTGCATCAACAAAAGTATTGGCATCAAAATCCTGCAAATCATCGATTCCCTCACCAATTCCGATAAACCTAATCGGTATCCCGAAACGCTTTGCCAACGCAAAAATTATACCGCCCTTCGCCGTTCCGTCCAGTTTTGTTAGCGCTAGTCCAGTGAGATTTAACGACTGATCAAATTGTTCTGTCTGATTAAGCGCATTCTGACCAGTCCCTGCATCTAACACAAGCAAAATCTCGTGGGGAGCAAAAGAGTCTAGTTTGCTAGCGATCCTTTTTATCTTCGTAAGCTCTTCCATAAGATTGGATTTAGTGTGCAGACGACCCGCAGTATCCGCTATTAAAACATCAACGCCACGCGCATTTGCTGATTGCACACCATCGTATATTACCGATGCGGAATCGGCACCCGAATGCTGCGCGACAACATGAATTCCATTTCTTTCACCCCAGACCTGCAACTGTTCCGTTGCCGCTGCTCGAAATGTATCACCAGCCGCTAACATCACACTATGCCCTTGCATCTGAAGTCGCTTCGCTAATTTACCAATCATTGTTGTTTTCCCGACGCCATTTACACCAACCACAAGTATTACAAATGGCCGTTCTGACGAAATATCTAAAGGTTTACTACACGGCGCAAGAATCATCGCCAACTGTTCACGAAGTAGCTTTATGACAGCGGCACTATCATTACATTCATCCCGTTTTACACTCTGTACCAGGCTTTGCATAATTTCCGCCGTAGCTTCTACCCCTACGTCGGCCATCAATAAATTCGATTCGATTTCTTCGAAGAGCTCCTCGTCTATAGCCTTTTTACCTATGGGTAGGCTGACCAAAGCATCCGCCAATCCAGAACGTGTCCGATTAAGCTGCGATTTCAGCCGAACAAATAGAGATTCTGGTGACTTCTCTAAAAGAACATCCGGCTCGATTTCGGAGATACCACCCTCTTCTCCCATCACTGAAACATCGGATCCATCAAGAGCTACTTCGTCTCCTAGTTGCTCAGGAATACAATGAGTCGATGTGGAATAAAATCGTATGTAGGCAATCGCAAGCAACAGGAGCGCCGCAACCCCATTATGAGCTGCAGCAACGGCAACAGGCATTCTCAAAACAACATTAGCAATCCCAAGACCTACTTGGAGAAACAGCAGAAAACTGAGAATGGCTGCTCCTCTGGCTAATGCTTTCTCTTTCGGATACCCAACTGACTTAATTGCAAGCAAGCTCAGCACTAGAAAGGTCACTATCGCGCCCAATCTATGTGTAAAATGTATAGCGGCGCGAGCACTATTACCAAGGATGCCTCCCTCGTAGTCAACACCGATATCAGTGGAAACCAAAAAAGCACCGAAATAATCAACATCAGGCCACCACTCTGCTTGACATGTAGGAAAATCTGGACAAGCTAAACCAGCATAATTGGAACTGGTCCAACCACCAAGGAAAATTTGCACCAACAACACAAAAAAACTAATCCTGGAAAGCCATTTCAAGCTAGTACGATCAGAAACGACTTCGATATTTGGCGCCGTTCTAAGATATAAGCAGAACAGCAAATAGAGCGTCAATAGTCCTGTAATTAGATGCGCTACCACGGTTAGCGGCATGACATTGAACAACACCGTCCACATACCCAGCAACGCCTGAAAAACTACTAATAAGAGCAATAGGAAAGATAGTTTTACCGCAACCGCTTTATTTTGCTTTCGGAAACAGGACGATATCGCCAACAATAAAATCATTACACCAAGGCCACCTGCCAAATAGCGGTGCGCCATCTCTTTCCAAGCCTTTTGCGTTTCTAACGGCCGATCTGGAAATGCTTGATTGGCGTGGGCAATATCTTCCGAGGTCTCGGGAACAATCAACTTCCCATAACACCCAGGCCAGTCTGGGCACCCCAGTCCAGCATCGGATAGACGGACATAGGCACCTAAAACGATAACAGAAAAGGTCAAAACCAAATTAAATAAAATAAATTTTCTGAACATTAAATCGTATCCATTTACAAGCATTAAACTTCGGTTTAAATCAAACTTTTTAAGTTCCTCACAGCTGCAGCTTTTATTAGACATCGGCTGTGAATCATGAACATTCAACCGATTTGAGAAACATTAAGTAGCTTTTTCATATCTTTTTTAACATGATAAGGATCGAATCCCGACGGGTACCACATCATCAAATTGCCCAAAGGATCCATTAGAAATAGCATCCCTTCGTCTAATGGTCCCCCCAGAACAGCCGAAATCCGAGCAATAAACGATTCATCCGCTCGGACCCTTAGCAAGGTACCCTCATTGTCCAGCGGAGTGCTTACCCTACTACTTGAATCAGCATCTCCTCCTACAAGAAGACGGCGAACACGCATCAAATCTTGATTAAGCATTAATCGAACTTGCTTGGTCTTATGCAAGGCCTCGAGGCAAGGCAAGCCACAAACGGTCCCAGTAATAAAATGAACCAAAACCCAGCGCCCTTTCAATTGATCAATATTGTACTGACTCACCTTATCCAAACCGATGAATAGCGTACGATCAAGCTTGACCACAGGCACAATCAGACGACCATAGTTGGTTGCCCCACTAATCCATTGAGGATTGCTAAATACCAACCAAGCGCCAAACAACGGTAGTACACAAATTAAAATTATGCTCGTGAATAAAACACGCGTCCTAACGACCTTTCTCATCAACGCTTGCTTGAGTATCCGAAAAATAGAATCACTAGCATTATTGCTAGTGCAAACCATTGAAAAGCATATGCCCGATGTTTCCAAGGCGGCATAGACGATTCAAAATTCCAGTGCCGATAGTAGCCTTGCCCAACATCCTGATCCAGCAATACTTGAAATGGCAACAATGAGTATCCCAACACCTCGGATAATATCGACCCATCCACGACCTGCACAACTGAAGGCCACCCCTGGGACGGCGTACTGGCACCTGCAAGTGTGAGTCCTACGCTTGGAAACCTATCGATAATACCTGTAACAGTAACTTCCCCGGAATCTACCGACACCTGTGGTAACTTTTTTCGATCACCACCCAGTGGTACCCAGCCTCTATTCACCAAAACCGAACGCCCGTCGACATGCAAGTGCAATGGAGTCATTACAAAAAATCCAACTACTCCATTGATAACCCGATTATCGATCAAAAATTGGTGTTCTCCATCGTAAACTCCCCGCAATACAACCCGTTGATATCTATAGTCCCTATTGGTATATTCACTTACATCTAGTTCAATCGGGTACTGATTTTTTCTTAATTTTTGTTGTTCTAATAAAGCTTGTTTTCGGTCCGCACGATCAAGCTGCCAAGACCCTAAAAACAAAAGACATGAAAAAATCAATCCAAAGACAAGAATTGGAATCCAATTCGATTTGATATTAAGCCCGATTAGCAATTTCACCCAAATTCACCGAAAATAGGCTATTAATTTCCCTTTGGTAGCCAGTATGGCGGTAAAAATCTTTGTCCTCTTTATTTTGGCCGTAATCCTCGGATCTTTAGGGGCTGCTCTATACTCCATGTTAAAGGGTGCTGATAAACCAACTCATACCGTTAGGGCATTAACCATACGCATTGTCCTTTCCATCGGCCTGTTTATCTTTTTAATTGTTTCTTTTGCTTTTGGATGGATTACACCTCACGGTATGAGGTAAAAGCTGCTGCCTCACCCCAAGACTCGATTTATAGCCAGTAAACAAAAATAAATAACAGCAACCACACTACATCAACAAAATGCCAGTACCAGGCCGCAGCTTCAAAGGCAAAATGGTTGTCGGGGCTAAAATGTCCACGGATACTGCGGAAAAGAATAACCGCAAGAATAATTGCTCCGATCGTGACATGTAATCCATGAAATCCGGTTAGCATGAAAAAAGTCGATCCATAGACACCGGATCCCAAGGTTAAACCCATTACCGTATAGGCTTCGTGATATTCAAGCGCCTGAAAAAAAACGAAAAGGAACCCCAGTGCTACAGTACCCGCTAAGCCCTTGATCAATTGGTCACGATTGTTTTCAATTAACCCCCAATGTGCCCAAGTCACGGTTCCACCACTTGAAAGCAAAATCAAAGTATTTAACGCTGGCAATCCCCAAGCACCCATTTGTTCAAATTCTCCACCCCGTTCACCAGGACCATTAGTTGGCCATAATCCCTCAAAATGTGGAGCCAAATCCAGCCAAATATGTTCGAAGGTGGAAACACCAGGCCCATCACCTTCCCCAGCCAACCACGGTAGAGAATATATCCGAATGTAAAATAAGGCCCCAAAAAAAGCTGCAAAAAACATCACCTCAGAAAATATAAACCAAAACATCCCCATCCGATAAGAAATCGTTACTTGAGAATTATAAAGGCCTCCTTCACTTTCAATAACTTGTTGGCCAAACCAACCACCCAACGTAGCAATGAAAATGATAATACCAGTAATTACCATGGGTTTCCCGAGCAATGAGTCATTAATCAGATTAGCAACTCCCGCAAGCAACAAAGTAAGCCCAACAACCCCAATTATTGGCCAGATTGCTTTGTTCGGTACATAATATACCCCGTCAGTTGACATCTTCTTCCCCTTTAATCTTCACAAACGAAATCAATTAAATTTCTCTGGCACATCAAAAAAAGTGTAGGCGAGCGTCACGGTTTCAAACCGATCAGGCAAATCTGGATCAATCACAAACCGTACCGGCATTATTTTTAGCTCGCTGCCTTCAAATACCTGTTCAGAAAAACAAAAACATTCGGTTTTTTTCAAATATTGGTTTGCTAACCCGGGTGCCACACTTGGTATGGCCTGAACCGTAATACTTTCTTCCTTAAGGTTTCGCGCCCAAAATTTGGCCATATAAAATTTACCCGGAACAACTTTCATTTTAGCAACCTCCGCCCCGAAAGCTAAGGGTGCACTTTCATTAACGGCAGTGATAAATTCAAGCGTAATTTCCCGACTTGAATCAATTTCGAAATCCGTTTTAGTGGCGACTTCAACCCCTAACTTACCGTTTAATCCGGTTAAATCACAAAAAACATCGTAAATCGGTACCAACGCAAAACCGAAACCAAACATACCAATGACAATTAAGCACAACTTGATAACCAGTGACTTGTTGCTTGCCTTGATTGGAACCGAATTCACTGACCTGACATCACAAAAAATGCCAATAGATAAATTCCAACAGCTATTGCACCCATAACCACTGCAATGAGCAGATTTGCTCTCGCCCTATCCACAAGACACCACGTATGCCATTGAAACCCTTTATTTAATATCCGGAGCTGACTCAAAAGTATGATAGGGGGCCGGTGATGGAACTGTCCATTCCAAACTCCACCGCTTTGCTCCTTCCCAAACTTCGTCACTCGCTTTTTCACCACCACGAATTGTCTTGATCACGATGTAGAGAAAAACTAATTGCGAAAACCCCAATATATAGGCGCCTATGCTAGAGATAGCATTAAATTCCGCGAACTGCACCGCATAATCTGGAATCCTTCTCGGCATACCGGCCAAACCGAGAAAATGCTGTGGAAAAAAAGTCAGATTGAAACCAATCAACGAAAGCCAGAAGTGGAGTTGAGCCAAGCTTTCATTGTACATATGCCCAGTCCATTTCGGTATCCAATAATAAACCGCCGCAAACATAGGGAAAGTACCACCTACAACCATCGTATAGTGAAAGTGAGCCACTACGAAATAGGTATCATGGTATTGAAAATCAGCAGGAGCAATGGCCAACATCAGTCCAGTAAAACCACCCAAGGTAAAAAGTACAATGAATGCGATAGAAAACAACATCGGGGTTTCAAACGTCATCGATCCTTTCCACATTGTCGCCATCCAATTAAAAACTTTTACACCAGTCGGCACTGCGATCAGCATAGTTGCGTATATGAAATAGAGTTCGCCCGCCAAAGGCATCCCCACAGTAAATTGATGGTGAGCCCAGACGATAAAAGACAGGAAAGCAATAGATAGTGTCGCGTAAACCATTGAGCTGTACCCGAATAATGGTTTACGTGAGAATGTAGGGAGAATTGTAGAAACCACACCAAAAGCAGGGAGAATAATTATGTAGACTTCCGGGTGACCAAAGAACCAGAACAAGTGCTGGTATAAAATAGGATCACCGCCTCCGGCGGCATCGAAGAAGCTAGTGCCAAAATGAGCGTCCGTCAGCAACATCGTTACTGCAGCCGCAAAAACCGGCAATACGGCGATCAAGAGATAAGCCGTAATTAACCAGGTCCAACAAAACAATGGCATCCTCATCATGGTCATCCCCGGAGCCCTCATATTCAATATCGTCACGATAATATTGATAGACGCCATAATCGAGGACAGTCCGAGAAGGTGTACTGCAAAAACCGCAAACGGCAGATTGTCGCCTGCCTGCAGAACCAACGGTGGATAGAGTGTCCATCCAGCCGCAGGCGCACCACCTTCCATGAACAATGTGCTAGCCAAAAGAAGTATCGCAAAGACCAATACCCAAAAACTCATATTATTCATCCGGGGTAAGGCCATATCAGGGGCTCCAATCATCATCGGAATCATCCAATTGGCTAATCCCGCGTATGCAGGCATGACCGCACCAAACACCATAATCAAGGCATGCATAGTAGTCATGGAATTAAAAAACTGGGGATCGAGAAATTGCAGGCCGGGTTGAAATAACTCGGTACGAATGGTCAACGCCATGGTTCCACCAAGAAAAAACATAGCCAAAGCAAAAAGCAAGTACAGTGTACCGATATCCTTATGATTGGTAGTGAAGATCCATCGGGTAATTCCCTTTGCAGGCCCATGATCGTGGTGATCGTCATGTGTTTGTTCTACCGCCGTCATAACCTATTCCTCATCACTCTATAGATTGTAAAAATATAAAACGAATTCAATTCGCCGATGTTCCGCTACGGGAGACAATTCCCACAAAATAGCCGGGATTATTATTCGCCACCGAGAAACGGTTCAATGTCGGAGATAGTGACCGAATCCCCCATATCGTTGCCAAAGGCATTTCGCTGATAGGTAATCACAGCAGCTAGTTCGTCTGCTTCCAAAATACCTCCAAAGGCAGGCATCATTTCTCCTTTCCCATTGAGCACGACATCGATATGTTTGGATTTTTCGCCCGTGGCAACCGGGCTACCTTTGATTGGAGGAAATGTCCCCGGAATACCCTGACCATTAGCCTGATGGCAGCCAGCACAATTTGTATTGTAAACCTCTTCCCCGCTCGCGGTTAAAATGTCCGCACTTTCAGACTTCGTCCCATCGTCACCTTCAACTTGAGATAGAACCCCGGCATCGTCACCCCGACTTACAGGCACACTAGCATCAGTCGTAAAATTTTTGACCTTAGAGGGATGGACAAAATCCCCCATATTGTTACCAAAGGCATTACGTTGGTAGGTGATAACCCCCGCCAGCTCAACATCCGCTAAACTACGGCCAAATGGCGGCATCTTTTCACCCTTCCCATTGAGCACTACGTCAATGTGTTTAGACATTTTACCCGTCACAATAGGACTTCCTTTTATAGCCGGGAAAGCACCCGGTATACCCAGCCCATTCGCCTGATGGCAACCGGCGCAATTTGCACTATAAACCTCCTTCCCTTTAACAAACAAATTCTCTTTATTCCAGTCTTCCCCCGTATTAACAACTTTGGTTTTGGGATAAGCTTTTTGTTGTTCCACCCATTGGAGATAGTCATCCTCCACCTTAGCAATGACCACAATCGGCATAAATGCGTGCCCCCTGCCACAAAGCTCAGCGCATTGCCCACGATAAGTACCTGGCTCTTCGACCAATGTCCATGCTTCGTTGATAAATCCCGGAACAGTATCCTGTTTCCACCCAAAAGCTGGAACCCACCAGGAATGAAGCACATCGGCAGCAGTCAACAAAAAACGTACCTTTTTATTGATGGGAATCACTAGAGGGTTATCAACCTCTCGAAGATAATTATCGACAGTAGATGGATCGATACCAGACCCCAGCTGGCGAGCCTCATTACTTTTGGCATCCAGGCTACTCATAAAATCGATGCCTTCATCCAGGTATTCGTACCGCCATTTCCACTGATAGCCAGTAACTTTTATCGTCAAATCAGGTGCGCTGGTATCGTACAGGTCAATCATCGCTTTGGTCGCGGGAATAGCCATACCGATAAGGATGGCGAACGGGATAACGGACCAAATGATCTCAACCACCGCACTTTCATGAAATTGGGCTGCAACAGCACCTCTCGATTTGCGATGATGGTAAATAGAATAAAACATTATGCTAAAGACCACGAACCCTATCGCAACGCATATCCAAAAAATCAGCATATGCAAATCATAAATATCGCGGCTGAGCTTGGACACACCCTCAGTCATGTTCAGCGTATACTCCGCACGTACGACACCATTCACCCACAGGTACAAGCCTATTCCACCTAGTAGCTGCTTGGTTTTAATCACGGAACAATCTCCCCTTCATTTTAGTTATCTGATTTATTGTCTCTGGCTTCGTTGGTTAACCCATTACTATTCAGCCAGCTTCATCTTGTTCAATATTGACGTATAAAACGCTCATTTACCCGTGTAACCTTCGCGGTTTTGCATAGTTCTTAAGGAAATAGCGATAATATGAACAGCTACGCCCTAAATAACAACCAGGCCGCTACTTTGTTTTTCTTAAGACCCAATACGCTATCGCGTTTCCAAACGAACCAACGGATCATTGAACGACACCGATTCGGCCACAGACAATAGGGGAACCGCAGTAAATTGGTTAACCCAACAAAAATACAAAACTATCTATGGATTAGAATAATACTGAAATCAAACGTCGAATAAGTCGAAAACCCGGAAAGGCTGTAAGTTTCTTATACAAGACGAGATAAGTCAATTAGAGGGGACTTGAAATTGATTTGAATTAAAAATTTATACAAAAAAAGGGGGATCAGACATTGCCTGATCCCCTTAGTCAAAATAAAAAATGGCGAATCTAAATCCGCCAAAGGAGGAAGGAATCGCTTCACAACTCCTGCACTGAGGCTATCCAAAAGCAAGAAACGATGCAAGGAGTGAGAATGGATGTTATGTTAAAGATTCATTACTGAAAATGGAACGTGGCATATTGTCGCACGGTCTTTGAAAAACGGCCTGATCTTCCGGCAAAAGTGGCTCGCAACCAAGACTCTTAGATAGTGCCCGTGAAACAAATAGATTCGACGAATGTAAATCCCCGATATTTAAATTCGTCTATAGTCAAATCTGTTACTCGTCTCATCAGTGAACACGCTAAATTAGAATTGTAGTGCAGGAAAACTCAGGAGACTAATAATGGGGCAGGAAATAGATCATTCAAATTTCAGCAAAAGTGATTTTGAACGATTTTATGGTCATCTTGAATCGGAAACCACGCTACTCCGAAAAATTTTGCAGGACGAGCAATGTTCTCAAGAAGGCCCTGTCGCGGGCTTCGAAATCGAGACTTGGTTGGTGGATGGGGAAATGTCGCCGACACCATTCAATACAGAATTTCTTAGAGAATTCGATAATCCTCTAGCTACTCCTGAGCTTGCAAAATTCAATGTTGAATTGAACAACCACCCTGAACCGTTAACCGGTCGGGCTTTAAGCAAACTGCACAAAGGTCTAAATCACATAGTCGGTAGTGCCACCAAAACGGCTGAAGCCCTTAATTCGCATTTGCTCATGATCGGAACACTTCCAACCCTCAGGCAGTCTGACCTCACATTAAACAATATGTCTGCTCTAAACCGCTTTCGTGCGCTCAATGAGCAGATTTTAAAAACTGGTAGGGTACCTATCCATCTAGACATAGAAGGCAAACAACATCTCCAATGTGATCACTCGGATGTGATGCTGGAATCTGGGGCAACCTCATTTCAACTTCATATTCAAACCCCATTGAAGCAAGCCCACAAAATATATAATGCTTCGATCATGGCATCTGCACCAGTAGTTGCAGTTTCCGCTAATTCTCCTTTTTTATTCGGAATGGATTTATGGGCAGAAACAAGAATTCCTCTATTCGAACAATCCATCAACATTGGCAGCTACGATGGTGAAAGTCACGAACCCTTACATAGAGTAAGTTTTGGTTCAGGATATGCTCGAGAATCGATCTTTGAATGCTTCAAGGAGAATCTTGAATGTTTTCCAGTGCTTCTTCCTTCCCAGCTCGTTTCGAATCCAGATCATCTCAATTATTTGCGTCTACACAACGGTACGATTTGGCGATGGAATCGCCCGTTGATAGGGTTTGATACCAATGGCAAACCACATATTCGAATTGAACACCGGGTTATACCATCGGGACCAACCATTGTTGATATGATGGCTAATGCTGCATTTTTTTATGGATTGACCACATCGTTAGCCGCCGATTCGGTCGACCCGGAGCCCCTTATTCCCTTCTCGACGGCTAAGACTAATTTTTACCAAGCTAGTCGCCATGGCATGAATGCCCATATCTCTTGGATCGGCGACAAAAAAAACAGTATCCAATCACTGGTGCTTAACGAATTGCTAGGGAAAGCCAAACATGGGTTAGCACTGTTAGAGATTGCTGAACAAGACGCGGATTTCTATTTGGACATTATCAGCCAACGAGTTAAATCGGGACTCAATGGCTGTGAATGGCAAAGAGGGTTTATGCGGGAGAATCACGCAGATCTTAAAACACTGACCCAAGTTTATCTAAAAAATCAGAACAGCGGCAAACCGGTACACACATGGACAAAACCTTGAAGCCAAGCCCTTTGACGCAAATGGAGGAGGTTCCCACAGGATTACTGGAAACCGGTGTAGAGGAACTGTATACCATTTTACCAGGCCCAGCACTAATTCACTTACCCGGCACCCTGGATAGCCCTCTTTTCGTTTCTGTTTTGCTCCATGGAAACGAGTCCACTGGTTTTCTCGCAATTCAGGCGTTGTTGCGGAAATATGAGAATCGACAACTTCCTCGCTCGGTCTCCATATTTTTCGGTAATATAGCTGCCGCCAAATTAGGTGTTCGTAGACTGGAGAACCAACTTGATTATAATCGGATCTGGCCCGGCACAGAATACCCTGAATCCGAAGATTCTTTGATGACTAGGGAAGTGGTTGATTTGATGGCTAAACGAAATGTTTCACTAAGCATTGACATCCACAACAACACAGGCATTAACCCCCACTACGCCTGCGTCAACAAACTTGATCACCGTTTTTTACAAATCGCAACACTATTCAGCCGGTTAGTGGTGTACTTTATCCGGCCAAAAGGTGTTCTGTCTGCTGCGTTTGCCAATCTATGCCCGTCGGTAACATTGGAATGTGGTAAACCAGAACATCACTACGGCGTTGAACATGCTTTGGATTTCCTAGAAGGTTGTTTGCGCTTAAAAAATATCCCCAATCATCCTGTACCCAAAAATAACATCGACTTATTTCATACGGTTGCTCAGATCACTATTCGTGACTATGTGTCCTTCGGTTTTCGAGGCAACAATGCCGATTTTATCTTGATAGATGATTTGGACCACATGAATTTCACCGAAAAACCGGCAGGGACTGTTTTCGGGGAATTAAACAACACCAGCGACTTACCGGTATCCGCTGTAAATGAAACCGGAAAGGATGTTACCGAAAAATACTTCTCTATTTCCGGTAATAGGCTCATAATCAAAAAACCGATCATGCCTTCTATGCTAACGCAAGACATAAAGATAATCAGACAAGATTGTCTATGCTACCTAATGGAAAGAATCTCACTATGAGCACATCTTTACCCTTTTGGAAATCAAAAACCTTATCCGAAATGACAAAGCTCGAATGGGAAAGCCTTTGCGATGGCTGTGCTAAATGCTGTTTGTATAAATTAGAGGACGAAGATACCAGAAAGGTATTTTACACGAGTGTTACCTGCAAACTTCTAGATCTTAAAACGTGTCGTTGCACTCAATATACAGAGCGTTTCAATTTAGTTCCGGATTGCATACGTTTTACCCCTGAGTCCATCCCTCATTTACCTTGGCTTCCATCCACCTGCGCCTATCGTTTAATATCGGAAGGACAAGACCTTCCCTCATGGCACCCTCTAGTTTCAGGTTGCTCTGTTTCGGTCAACAAAGCTGGTATTTCCATACAAAGTTTTGCTCAATCCGAAAACGATGTCGATGATTTAATAGAACATGTCATGGAAGACTTTAGTTAAACAAACAACTCCCAATAATTTTCCAAAACATATCTATCCTTTGTGCGACCAACAGCCTCCTAGTGACTCTTTCGGATTTCTGTATCGCTATCCCAAACTGTTACCATATTAGTACCTTTATATAATCCCATAGGACTAATGTAAGGATCAGAACCTAAGACAGGTTCAAGATTTATATTCATTCTCCGCTCGGAATCATACATATAACATAATTCTGCACAACTTAGCGCTTCTATGCCCATTTGAAACAAATTATCGTAGGGAGTATTTTCAAAACTGGGTGTTTTCTTAACTAAAACCTCAATATATTCATCATCGTATGCCTCACACTCTAAAATGACGACTCGTGTTGACTCATAACAAAGGTCATGCCATGTTGATTTTGTAAAATCAGTATGTGTCATTTCGGCAATTTCGAACTCACCGTTTTTTGATATGCACTGAGCTGCATGACTAAATCCTTCCTCCCCGGTAAATTGAGAAATTAATTTAGTGGTTAATTTTTTTTCGTCAACAGTTAGAACGATGTGCCCGGGTTTTAGCTTACCGTAGCCTAGATTAGCTAGAGCACCCCACTTCTGAAATTCTTTATTAGAAGGATGCGTATAGTATGTAGTGAATCGGATATAAGGAATGACGTCTTTGAGCAATCGATTGTAAAGCGCTGTCCTCATTAACTTACCAACAAGATACCGTTGAAGATTTGCTAAAATCATAATATAACCTCTGGGTTATCCACTACCTAGACAATCCACACAGTAACTGCAAAAAGCCATGAGGCATATATTGCCGAATCTACTTTAAATAAACTGTTGGATATCGAATTGTATTTCAACTTTTGGGAGTTGCTAGAGAGAGTCGGTTACGCTGTTTAGTTCCACCGAAATCTTCAACTGGGGTTCGATATAGAGCTTATACTACTAACAATTTCCCCAGAGGCTAATACCAACCCTTGTCTGTAATAGTCGCTAGCCCGCTCTTTATTGTCTTTTTGAAGCATTAAATCACCGATCAGCTGATACGCTTCAACGGTTGGTTCGATAGCAATGCTCTTCTCTAAATATTGCTCTGCTTTTTCCAGATCCACCGCCCGTAAGCTTAACTTACCGAGAACCCGAAGGAGAACACCATTTTTAGGATGTTTTTTTAACCATTTCTCCGCAAATTTAAGTTGCTGATCGGACCTTTCCATATTGATGCAGCCATACAAAACAACCAACCGGTCAGACCATCCCTTTTTGAGAGCGTCTCGAACTATATTCTCGACTTCTGAACCTGCTCCTATCATGATCATCGCCGAAAAATACAATGATTGAATACTGGAAACACTTTTTACATTCGCAGGAATTGATTCCCACAAATCCATTAATTCACTTGCATCACTACCCTTCTCGGCTTCATTTTTTAATATAGCAGTGTAAGTATCGATTTCAATCTGCTTAATCTCAGCCTCCATCAACACTTTGTTTTCGTGTAACGATGGAATTAATTTCCGAATCGATTCCCAATCCTCCAATGCTTCATAAGCTTCGTGCAAGAGCTTAAGGACAGTGGCATGGGTGGGTGCGATTGAATTTAACGCAGTTAAACTTTCAATTGCCTCGTCAAATTGTTTATGTGACAACTGCAGCTCAACCTGGGTCAAACCCACAGCAAATTGCGAACCCGGGGTACTTTCATAGGCAAGACCAAGGTATTCATCGCGAGTATCATAAGCACCCCGAGCCTGCGCAGCCTTAGCGGCAGTCAAGTAATGAACCAGCGCAGTCCCACTATTCGCAGCGTGCCGAACCAACACTTTTTCAGCTTTTTCCCAGTGCCCCTCTGCCGAATCTATTAAACCTTTAATCAAAGCCTGCTGCGAACGGTTCGACTTCCGATCACTGCTCCGAGATGTGAAATACCTAGGAATCCGTAATACCCCACGAAGTATCTTCTGGGCAATATATAGCACGAAAAAGCCAATTAAAACCAAGGCTACGAAAACGAATAATGAAGTTTCCATAGACCATGTCCCATAACCAATTAAGACATAACCGGGATCGCCTTGCTCGACCAATGTCTGACGGAGAAAAAAAGCAGCCCCAACAGCAACAAATAATGCAACTAACAAATAAACGATGTTTCTCACAATTACGACTCCTTAGCCTTCCCTCCAGAGCCCGTCGCCTTGTCACTTTCCAGCCGGAGCTTTGTAATATTTCGCAGTAATACCAAAGACTTACTAATGTCAGGAAACTCTACATCCAACGCAACGTCACGAAGAGCTTTAATCTCAGCAGCAACAGCCTTGGTTCTGCTGGCTTGGAGGTCAAAATGACGAGATAGCCAGTCCAGCGCACCATCCAGATTATTCTGGTAAAGCTGTTGATTACGTTGAATTAACCCAACACGGGCCATTTCCAAATTCAACCTGAGATCTTCACGAAATACTATTGCTTGCTCTTTCACTAGGACGGCGTTGATAGGGCTATCTGCATGCTTGATGGTAACAAGCTCTTGAGCATCTTGAATCGCCGAATCAAGAAAACCTTCCCACCCCTCAGTTTTTGGCGCTGGTTCTGGGGCATCCACTCGATTTTTCGCTTCATCAATTTTACCCGTATGGGGAAGACGCAACGGGATTTCATGAACCCCATCTTCCAAAGCTCTTAATCTGGAGGATAGACCCACAATATCCGGTGTTTTGGCTTTTTTTAGAATGCTAATCTCTTTAGCCAACGCATCTCTAACTTTATAAACTCCAGGATCACCACTTTCTCTGAGCCTTTGATCGGCCGCTTCTAACGCCAGCAAAGATGTTTTAACATCAGCCACTAAGTGAAGACGTTCATTGGCGACCGAAAGTAGATATTCAGCATCGGCGATCAACCAGTCCCCACGGGTTTTTCCCAATTGGCGTTGAATACTCTGAATAGCACCATCTAAATTACTCTTGGTCTGATTCAGCTTTTCTGTGTGTTGAGCAGCATATTGCGATATGGTTCTTTCAAACTGGCTATCCTGTGTAGCCAACTTTTTTTCAATGGTCGCTATATGTGACTGTAGATTAGCAATTTGCGATTGAAAATGGGTTAGTTGCTTAGTTACCTCAATAACACGCGCATCTTCTTTATCCAGCGCACCCTGCAACCCCTCCTGCCCCGTGCTTAATTGCAAAAAAAGAACATACCCCACACCGGCCATAACCACTATCATCAATACAACTACACTGCCAAATAGTCGATTAGTTTTAGGCTTTGTATTTTTGACTTCGGACTCGGATTTATTTCCGGAATCTTTTTCGCCTAATTGAGTTTCCTGGTTCGTTGCTACCAATGTTTTTCCCCTCTTAATATTCTCTGAAGATGCCGTCCTATACCGAGGGCTCGTAACGATCTCGAATAGGCTTTACGCTCCTATTCTCGTACAACTCTTCAATTCTACTCCTGACAAGCGTATTGCATCAAATCACCAAATAATGTGACTCAATCAGGCTTGCTCCCGTTATGATCACTATCTCCAAACTGCCTCGCACAAGTATTTAACGCTTTAAATTTGCAAAGTGCAGCATAGATTTCTGCATCTGAAGCTTCCCGCGCAAGCATAACATGAGTGATCCCCATTGCTAAAGCTTTCGCTTTCAACCTAGGGCTGATTACCAGCAATGGTGTTTTCCTCAACAAAGTCAATCCTTCGGGTCCCATCATCGAAACCAAGTTGTCTAATACTTCCCCACTGGTCACGGTCACCACACCCATGCCTTCATCGTGCCAGGACCGCATCACTGACGACATATCGATCTTCGGCTTCATTCGTCGATAAACCTCAACAAAGTTAACCTCCGCGCCACGTTTGCGCAAACATTCAGCAAGAAGTTCACGCCCGCCCTTTCCCCGAACAACGAGGCATTTCAGTCCTTTTACACACTTCATATCATCAGTTTCCAGCAACGCCTCGCTATTAAACGGCTGCTTTGGGACCAAATCAACGTTAATGCCTATCTCACACAGAGCCTGTGCTGTTGCTCGACCAATCGCGGCAACTTTGACGCGAGCCGGAAAGATTTTGGCAACATTGTACGCCTTTTGGGAAAAGTAAACTGCGTTTACACTGATAAAAATCACCCAGTCATACACGCAAATCCTTTGGAAATAACCAAATGTCCTTTCGTTGTCCGCACAACCTACTATTTCCAGTGTCGGAAACCGAACAACTATGCCCCCTGCATCTTGTATCAGGTTGGAAAGTTTAGCTGCCCGCGCTGCTGGCCGAGTAACTAAAACACGCAGACCTCCAAGAAGTTGGTTCGAGCCGGTTGTGTCAATCAAGAGCGATAGAGTGCTTTCAATATTCGGTCTGCACCACGAGAAAGAAGATCATCAGCCAATCCCTGGCCCAATGTTTCCGCATCATCAGCCGACCCATTTACTGTTGCCCGAAGCATTTTCCGGCCATCAGGACTACCCACCAATCCTTTGAGCGTCAACTCTCCCTCCGAACTAATTTCGGCAAATCCTGCAATCGGCACTTGGCAGCCACCCTGCAGTCGCTCATTCATGGCACGCTCCGCTCTAACACAGATAGCGGTTTCGGCGTCATTTAATTTAGCAATGGCTCCCAATACTTTCTCGTCTTCTTTTCTACTCTCAATCCCTATCGCACCCTGACCGATCGCCGGTAAGCTCACATCAACCGGCAATCTTTGTCGAATTCTACTAGCAAACCCCAAACGCTCAAGACCAGCTGTAGCAAGAATAATTGCATCATAATCCCCCTCGTCGAGTTTTTTTAGTCGAGTGTTAACGTTACCCCTCAGACTCAAAATTTCTGCTGTAGGAAAATTTTCGTTGATTTGGCATTGGCGGCGTAAACTGGAAGTACCAATTTTCACATCGGAAGGCAACTCACCCAAATTTGAGAATCTATTTGATACAAAGGCGTCCCGTGGGTCGTGGCGTTCCAAAATTGCTACAAGGCCCAAGCCTGGAGGAAACTCCACAGGAACATCTTTCATCGAATGAACGGCAATATCAGCCAGACCATCTATCAAACCCTGCTCCAATTCTTTAACGAATAGGCCTTTACCACCTATTTTTGCCAAGGGTGAATCGAGAATTTTGTCACCTTGTGTAGACATTTTCACCAATTCAGTGGTGATCTCGGGATTGTTTTGTCGGATTAGTTTTGCGACATGATTAGCTTGCCACAGGGCAAGCGGGCTTTTTCGGGTCGCGATTCGGATAAGTCGTTGGGACACAGGAAAATACCTTTCGTTGAAAAACCTATTTTAGCAAACTGAAATGAAGTACTAAATCTCTTATTTCGTGGGATATGAGGCTCTTAGAATACCAAATTAACTTTAGGCTTAACCGCTTCGGACCAACCTTCAATTTGCTTTTCATAATACTTATATTGTTGATTGTGGTTTCATCAATGCATCGATTACTCATTTACAGGATCGCAAAAGGCGAATGGATGTACCTAGAAATATCCTATAATTAAAAAAAACCGATATTTGTTAAGATAACCTTGGCAATTACAGTAATTTTTGGAGACAATTGCCTGTTCTTCTTAGAATTGTACTTTTTGTGGCATCACGATAATGGAAAATAGTGTACATAACGACGACAGTATAGTGTCGATTCGCAATTTGACCTTCCGTCGAGAAGAACGAAAAATTTTCGATAACATTAACCTCGAAATCCCGCGGAACAAGATAACGGCTATTATGGGGCCAAGTGGTACGGGAAAAACAACCTTGCTGCGGCTTATCGGTGGACAGATAGAAGCTGATTCGGGAACTGTTTCCGTTGACGGTGATGTGGTACAGGATATGCGGCGTAGCCAACTATTCGCACTTAGAAAGCGGATGGGCATGCTGTTTCAAAGCGGTGCGTTACTGACCGATATCAATGTGTTTGACAATGTAGCATTTCCGATACGTGAGCACACCCAATTACCGGAATCCATGATTCGTACGCTGGTTTTAATGAAATTAGAAGCGGTTGGTCTGAGAGGTGCCCAGGACTTAATGCCCAACGAATTATCCGGAGGTATGGCACGAAGAGTTGCTTTGGCCCGTGCCATCGCCCTTGATCCGAAAATCATCATGTATGACGAACCCTTCACAGGCCAGGATCCGATTTCTTTAGGTGTACTTGTTAAATTGATCAAAAGTTTGAATGACGCGTTGCATTTAACTACTATTATCGTCAGCCATGACGTCGAAGAAACCTCTGCCATAGCCGATTATATTTTTGTTATTTCCAAGGGAAAAGTCGTTGGGCAAGGATCAACGGATGAAATCAATCGATCTGGATCTCGATGGGTACACCAATTTATGAATGGCTTACCCGATGGTCCGGTACCATTTCATTTTCCAGCTCCAGATTATGCCAGAGATTTATTCAATCGCAGATAGTGTTTTTTGGCTTAGACGTCACGAATAATCATGTTTGAAAATCTTCAGTATGTGGGTCGTACAACTCTACAGGTGTTTGAAAATCTGGGCCGTGGGTCGATCTTTCTAATTCGAATTCTGATCGGGCTGTGGGAACCAATTAAACGGCCATCTTTATTAATCCAACAGTTATATTCAGTTGGTGTTCTTAGCTTCCTACTGATTTTAGTATCCGGATTGTTCGTGGGCATGGTGCTTGGCTTACAAGGTTATTACATCCTTTCAGATTTTGGAGCTGAACAAACGTTGGGGGTTATGGTTGCCGCATCGTTGGTTCGAGAACTCGGCCCCGTTGTTTCGGCTCTATTGTTTGCAGGAAGGGCAGGTTCTTCCTTGACAGCGGAAATCGGACTCATGAAAGCAACAGAACAACTTTCGGGCATGGAAATGATGGCGGTCGACCCCATTGGACGAATCATCGCACCTCGTTTTCTGGCCGGATTTTTGTCCATGCCGTTACTAACGGCAATCTTTAGTATGATTGGTGTCCTGGGAGGATATTTTGTCGGTGTCGGCCTGCTCGGTATCGATGAGGGAGCATTTTGGTCTCAGATGCAGACGACCCTGGATTTTTGGGATGATATTGTCAATGGTGTAATAAAAAGCTTGGTTTTTGGGTTTGTCGTGACATGGATCGCAGTTTTTCAAGGTTACGACGCCATTCCGACTGCGGAAGGTGTAAGCAGGGCAACTACCCGGTCCGTAGTTTATTCCGCCTTTGCTATATTAGGATTGGATTTTGTTTTAACTGCCTTAATGTTCGGGGACGCTTAAATTATGCAGCAATCTAAAACCGTAGTAACGATGGTGGGGCTTTTTGTAACAGCCGGCTTAATAGCGTTATTCTTTCTCGCCATGCAGGTCAGTAACCTTAGTAGCTTTCAAGGTAATGGAAGCTATATTATCAAAGCGCGCTTTGATAACGTCGGGGGATTGAAGGTACGGTCGCCTGTATCCGTTGCTGGAGTCCGAGTTGGGCGAGTCAAGACCATAACCTTTGATAAAAAAGCCTACGTAGCAATCGTGGACATGTCGATTGAATCGCGGTACGACACTCTACCTACCGACACCAGCGCAAGTATTTTTACGTCAGGATTGCTCGGTGAACAATACATTGGTTTAGAACCTGGAGGAGACGAAGAATTTTTGGGCGAAGGGGACACTCTTGAATTGACCCAATCCGCATTAGTGTTGGAAGAAATGATTGGTAAATTCCTGTTCAAAAAAGCCGAAGGAAGTGCAAACAATTAACGAACCGAAACGCTGTATCCCATGCCCGATTTTACAATAGAAAAGACGGAACAAAATATATTCCTGATTTCCGGAGAACTTAGCTTCTCAACCGTATCAAAAGCTTTATCTGAATCGTCCCACCTATTTCATGGTGAATCAGCAATGATTGTAGACTTGATAAATGTCAATCATGTGGATAGCGCAGGAATCGCACTCTTAATCGAATGGCTTGGAATGGCGAAACATAAAACAAAAAAACTGGAGTACCGCCACATTCCCGAACAAATGCTTGCTATTGCCAGAATCAGTGGCTTAGAAAGCGTATTAGTCGGTATAAACATCGATTAAACTTAATTCACCTAAAACCCAAAGCTACTCACTCTTCCACTCCCCGATCTAATTTCGAAGCGCAATAACCTTTTTGCTAGAGCTTTAAACGTGCCCTCAAGCATAACGCTGCTGGCATGCAGCATCATGACTCTATAACAGAAAGTTTATCTTTCTTTTTACACCTCAAAAACTCCAAACAGTTTAATGATGCCATTATGGGGTAAAATACAGGGCATGCTACGAGTAGCATTACTATCAAACATAAAAATACCCAAATAATGGACAAATTGCTTATCCAGGGTGGACAACCCCTTTCCGGTGAATTGCGTATTTCCGGTGCTAAAAATGCAGCCTTACCTATACTGGCTGCGGCTCTAATTTCTGAAACTCCCGTTACCGTCGGTAATATCCCCCATTTACACGATATTACAACGACAATGGAACTGCTCGGTCGCATGGGTGTTCAGTTGGTGATTGATGAGAAAATGAACATAGAGGTCGATTCCAGCACAATCAAGAACTTTGAAGCACCTTACGAGTTGGTAAAAACTATGAGGGCGTCAATTTTAGTTTTGGGGCCACTGCTTGCACGATTTGGTCGAGCCGAAGTTTCCCTGCCGGGTGGTTGTGCAATTGGTACCCGCCCAGTCGATATGCACCTCGAAGGTTTGACTAAAATGGGTGCGGATTTGACGGTCGAAAATGGCTATATAAAGGCCAAAGCCAAGCGATTAAAAGGACGCCGCCTTGTTTTGGATCAAGTGACCGTAACGGGTACCGAAAATTTAATGATGGCCGCTTGTTTAGCGGATGGTCGGTCCATTATCGAAAATGCTGCACGCGAGCCAGAAGTAGTGGATTTAGCAAATTTCCTGAACGCTATGGGTGCCAATGTAAGTGGTACAGGCACTGATGTGATAGAAATTGTAGGTGTCGAATCACTTTCCGCAAATGGCATGGTCTACAACATTTTGGCGGATCGAATAGAAACCGGAACCTTTTTGGTCGCAGCAGCCATGACAGGGGGTAGAGTTAAACTGAAGGATACTCGACCCGATACCCTCGATTCAGTTTTGGCAAAGCTACGGGCGGCCGGCTCCAAAATCACCGTTGGTGAAGATTGGATCGAACTCGACATGCAGGGTAAACGCCCGAAGGCTGTTTCCATTCGAACCGCACCCTATCCAGCTTTTCCAACGGATATGCAAGCCCAGTTGACTGCAATGAATTGTATCGCCGACGGTGTCGGCGTGATGACAGAAACGGTGTTCGAAAATCGGTTTATGCATGTCCAGGAAATGCAGCGTATGGGAGCCGATATCCGTTTAGAATCGAATACGGCTATTTGCACTGGTGTTTCTAAATTGACTGGAGCGCCAGTTATGGCAACGGACTTAAGAGCTTCCGCTAGTCTAGTCCTGGCAGGCCTTGTCGCGGAAGGTGAGACAGTTGTAGACCGAATCTACCATATAGATCGTGGTTATCAATGTATCGAAGAGAAACTAGCCCAACTCGGTGCAGATATTCGCCGAGTGGCAAATTAAGCCTTCCGTGGCAAACATAGCATCATCGCAAACTCAATTCATTAGCAACCCAGTTTAAATTGGGACAACCCTTTAGTAATAAGCTCCCCAAAAAAATGTCAGAACTTCAACTTACCCGTTTATCAACCTCCGACTCTGATTTCTATCAAAAACTCGAAGATATACTAACCTTTGACGAAAACGACGACACGGCGGTCCATCAACGAGTATTGGAAATTATAGCGGCGATACGGAAACATGGAGACCGGGCGCTTATAGACTACACCCAACAGTTCGACCAATATCGGGTCACCGCCGCCAGCCAATTAGAGCTTCCGAAATCGGTACTAAAAAACGCCTGGAATAATTTATCGAAAGAGTGGGCCAGTGCTTTGGAAGCTGCCCTAGACCGCATTAAAACTTACGCTGAACATCAAAAAATGGAATCATGGCAATATCGGGAAGCCGACGGTACGATGCTTGGCCAACAGATTAGTCCCCTAAAAAATGTCGGATTGTATGTCCCAGGAGGGAAGGCCGCGTATCCTTCGTCGGTATTAATGAACGCGGTTCCGGCCAAAGTTGCCGGAGTTACGGAAATGGTGATGGTGGTACCTACTCCAGGTGGAGATCAAAATGAGCTGGTTTTAGCCGCTGCCCACTTGGCCGAAATCGACAGGGTATTTACTGTCGGGGGAGCCCAAGCAGTGGCTGCACTCGCTTATGGCACAGAAACAATCCCCAAAGTCGAAAAAATTGTAGGTCCTGGAAACATTTACGTTGCAACCGCTAAAAAAATCGTGTTTGGTCAGGTAGGCATTGACATGATTGCCGGTCCTTCAGAAATTCTCGTAATTTGTGATGGGCAAACTGATGTGAATTGGATTTGCGCCGACCTATTTTCTCAGGCTGAGCATGATGAGAATGCCCAAGCCATCTTACTTTCACCCGACTTGGCCTTTTTGGACAAAGTCGCATCTAGAATGGCATCTATGTTGCCCAACATGGAAAGGGCCAGTGTCATTCGTGCCTCACTTGCATCGAGGGGTGCCTTGATTTTGGTAAAAGATTTGGATCAGGCAGTCAATGTGGCCAACCGAATAGCCCCAGAACACCTAGAGCTTTCGGTAGAAGATCCGGGTGTCTTGGTCAAAAAAATACGTAATGCTGGGGCAATTTTTATGGGGCGTTACACCGCCGAAGCCCTAGGTGATTACTGTGCTGGTCCTAATCATGTTTTACCCACTTCCGGTACGGCACGGTTTGCCTCACCGCTTGGGGTCTACGATTTCCAGACACGCTCGAGCCTCATTAATTGTTCGGAAGAAGCTGCCAGCAAATTGGGTAAAATAGCCTCAGTTTTGGCACGAGGTGAAGGTCTGACCGCACATGCCCGTTCGGCGGAATATCGGATAAAGCCGTAAATCAGATTGGGGAATAGGTTATTAACGCGCTAATTTTAAACGGCTAAATATGCCCATAAAAAAAAAGAAACCCAAGTCGCTTTTTCGCCAAGAGGTTATTGAATTAAGTGCGTACCACGTTGTTGATGCTTCAGGCTTTATAAAATTGGACGCAATGGAAAATCCATATTCGTGGCCACAGGATATTGTTGATAAATGGTTGAAACAACTGCGTCAATGTCAACCAAACCGATATCCGGACCCTTCCGCCTCAAAGTTGAAATCGGTAATCAGAAAGTGTAACTGTATACCGAATTCAGTTGAATTGTTACTTGGCAATGGATCGGATGAATTGATCCAGATTTTGCTCATGGCAATCGCTGGCAAAAACGCTACTGTCCTTGCCCCCGAGCCAACATTTGTCATGTACAAACAAATTGCTCAATCCCTTGGAATTAGATTTATTGGCGTCCCATTATTGGAAAGCGATTTCTCCTTGGATATGGACGCAATGAGGAAAGCGATTAAACACTATCAACCAGCTATCACATTTCTCGCTTATCCAAACAACCCCACTGGAAATCTTTTCTCTGAAACCGATATTCTGGAAATACTGGAAACTGCACCCGGGATCGTCGTCTTAGATGAAGCTTACGCACCGTTTGCTGGGAACACCTTTATAACTAAATTACACTTATTTGACCATTTACTCGTCATGCGGACCCTTTCTAAATTGGGTTTGGCTGGATTGCGATTAGGTTTTCTCACGGGCTCAAGGACGTGGGTAGAACAGCTGGATAAATTGCGATTACCCTATAATGTAAACATCCTCACCCAAGTCAGCGCGGAATTTGCCTTATCCAATTATTCAATATTCGAGGCACAAACCCAGACCATTTGTAACGACAGAAATTTGCTTTTCAAGCAACTGAACGCCATCAAGGATATAACTGTTTTTCCGAGCCACGCAAATTTCATATTATTCAGGCTCGATAAGGCCAATGCCAATCAAGTATTCGAAGCACTCAAACGTTTCGGTATTTTAGTTAAAAACATGAGTACAGCGGGTGGCGTTTTAGCAGATTGTCTAAGAGTAACCGTAGGAACGCCAGACCAAAATAGTCGCTTTTTACGTGCAATCCAAAAAGCGCTTCAAGAATAGAGATTAATTTTCGGTTAATCCTGGATTACCAATAAATCCAGATTAGTTTGAGACAATAGCTCATAAACCCTATTTTTGAAAAAGCAATCTGGGAAATTTTTACCCTTCATCAGCTTGACCAACTGATCGTTTTAACTCAGAATCAAACTATTCATGATGAATGTTCCCAGTACCTAGGAAATTTTCAAACTTCTTAGAGCACTTTAAATTTAGTTGGGGAGATAATAACAATGAGTGATCAAGGTATTGATGTCAGTAGGCGCCATTTCCTAACTGCATCGGCAACCGCAGTAGGAGCAGTGGGAACAGGGTTTGCCGCCGTGCCGTTTCTTTCCGCAATGTCACCCAGCGCAAAAGCTCGAGCAGCAGGCGCTCCAGTTGAGGTCGACATCAGCAAATTGGCTTCCGGCCAACGTATAGTAGTAAAGTGGCGTGGAAAACCGGTGTGGATATTAAAACGTGGGGAAGCGGCATTACAGTCATTGGCAAACGACGAAGCCCAACTTCGCGATCCAGAATCTAATGAATCTAAACAACCAGAATCCAGCCACAATAGATACCGATCCATAAAACCGGAAATATTTGTAGCAATTGGGATTTGCACCCATTTAGGTTGTTCGCCGACATTTCGGCCAGACATTGCGCCTAAAGATTTAGGAAACGATTGGCAAGGGGGATTTTTCTGTCCCTGCCATGGCTCGAGTTTTGATTACGCTGGGCGGGTGTTCCAGGGCGTTCCGGCCCCAACAAATCTTGAGATACCACCGTATGTTTATCTGAGCGATACCCGGATTTTAGTTGGAAAAAATGAAGAGGGAGCTGCCTGATGGGTAAAAAAACCGATACCATACTCGATTGGGGTAATCAACGCTTTCCGGTAACGAAAGTTTGGGATGAGCATTTAGCGAAGTACTACGCGCCCAAAAACTTTAATTTCTGGTGGTACTTCGGATCGCTATCGATGCTGGTTTTAGTACTTCAAATTGTCACAGGAATTTGGCTCACCATGTACTACAAACCCGATGCGAAAATGGCCTTCGATTCGGTCGAATTTATCATGCGGGACGTAAACTGGGGATGGTTAATTCGATATCTACATTCAACTGGGGCATCGGCTTTCTTTATTGTAGTTTACCTGCATATGTTTCGAGGACTGATCTATGGGTCCTTCAAGAAACCGCGTGAATTAGTCTGGATTCTTGGTATGTTCATCTTTTTCTGCCTTATGGCGGAAGCCTTTATGGGCTATTTGCTGCCGTGGGGGCAAATGTCCTTTTGGGGCGCACAGGTTATAATTTCCCTGTTTAGTGCTATTCCATATTTTGGTGAAGATTTGACCTTATGGATAAGAGGTGACTACGTCATCGCTGATGCGACGTTAAATCGGTTTTTTGCCTTTCATGTCATTGCTGTACCATTGGCGATCGTGCTTTTGGTATTTTTGCATATCGTCGCATTACACCAAGTCGGATCAAATAATCCCGATGGCATCGACATCAAAAAATTGAAAGATCATTGGACCGAAGTGCCGCTTGATGGAATTCCTTTTCATCCCTTTTACAGCGTGAAAGATCTGGTGGGAGTGGCGGTCTTTATGATTGTATTTTCAATTATCCTATTCTATATGCCAGATATGGGGGGATACTTTTTGGAACATGCGAACTTTATCCCTGCAGACCCACTACAAACCCCAGAACATATTGCACCGGTTTGGTACTTTACACCCTACTATGCCATGCTCCGTGCGGTACCTGATAAGCTCGGCGGGGTCATTGTTATGGGTGCATCGATTTTTGTACTATTTATTCTGCCGTGGCTTGACCGTAGCAAGGTTAAGTCAATTCGCTACCGCGGAATTCTCACAAAGGGCGCAGTCACAACTTTCGTAATAAGCTTTTTAGTATTAGGTTATCTGGGAACACAACCGGCCACACCCATTGCAGTAACCTTTGCCCGGATTTTTACCTGCTTGTATTTCGCATTCTTCCTGCTGATGCCGGTTTATTCAAAATTGGATAAGACCAAACCTGTACCCGACCGACTAACAGAGTCTAGCCCAATGCGTGTCTGCCCAGCAATTCCTTGCAAGTTTGCCTCCGCTCTATGGCAAAAGTTTAGTACTCTGAGCGTTTACTCGAAATTAAAACTGATTGTTGATCAAGTGAAAGCAGTACTTTGTAAATTGGACGAGTTTTTATTCGAATGCTACAAAACAATTGCTAAGGTAGTCAAAAAGCAATGAAGACCATTACGGCTATTTTATTAGTGATCACCCCTCTGTGGGTCCAGGCCAGTGGCGTTGTACAATTGGATAGGGTTAAAGTAGATGTTTTTGATAAGGCGTCGCTCTATCGAGGGGCAAAAACCTACGTCCAATATTGTCTAGGTTGTCATTCTCTAAAACACATGCGTTATTCTCGCCTCGCAGCTGACCTGGAGGTCCATGACGAGCGAGTCAAGAAAGAGTTAATGTACGTCGGAGAAAAAATACATGACAGCATGCAGATTGCTATGCCACAAGATGCGGCAGCGAATTGGTTCGGGATCAAGACGCCTGATCTCTCCCTAATCGCTCGGTCCCGGGGTGCCGATTGGTTATATAGTTATCTCCGTGGATTTTATCTCGATGAAGCTCGCCCTTTCGGTGTCAACAACCGAGTATTTAAAGATGTCGCTATGCCGAATGCTTTGTGGGAATTGCAAGGGCATCGAAAAGCTATTTTTAAAACAGAAAATGGGCAGGAAGTCATCACTCGTCTAAAAATAGTAAAAAGGGGAAGTATGAATTCCAAGGACTTTGATGCAACAGTTACCGATTTAGTTAACTTTTTGGTATATGTTGGGGAGCCGAGCCAGTTGGTACGTTTAAAAATGGGAAAATGGGTTATCCTTTATCTCATTATTTTTTGGATAGTAGCTTACCGATTGAAAAAAGAATATTGGAAAGCGGTGCACTAAAGGCTTCCATATACTTATTGTACATATTTCCGTTTAGATTTAGATTCAGCTGGGTCTATTTGCGTAAACGGATGCAAGATGTGATGGGAGTACTTTAAAAACAATTTAATTGGAAAATCTACGAAACTAGATAGTCAGAAGAAGATATCTGCTGTCTCAAAGCTCTACACATATAAGTCATAAATTATTGAAATTTTTGGTCTTTTCCAATATTTCAGGAGAAAAAGGAATTTTCGTGTTAGAATCACTCACTTCGTGTAATGATAAGAGGTATTGAATTGTGGTGAATTTAACCAATAGGAAGTCGGCAATAACCCTTTATTCAACCGATTCATGCATCGAAAGCCATCCCACTCGTATCGTTTTACACGAAAAGGGAATTATGGCGGATATTCAATACGTCGATCCGTGTGATCCTCCCGAAGATCTTCTTGAACTAAGCCCCAACTGTTCTACACCCACCATGGTCGACCGTGATCTAGTGTTGTTTAAAACACATATCATCATGGAATATTTAGATGAGCGTTTCCCCCATCCACCGTTACATCCCATGGATCCAGTTTCGCGCGCACGAGCACGGATGATCGTACATCGTGTCGATCAGGACTGGTATAGTTTGGTTAAGGAGATTGAGGCATCGTCGGACAAAAAATCTTTAAAAGCAAAAAAACTACTACGGGAAAGACTTCTTTCGTCAACGTCATTGTTTGCGGCGAACCCGTATTTTATGAGTAATGAGTTTTCCCTTGTAGATTGTTTTGTGGCCCCACTGCTTTGGCGATTACCCTCCCTTGGGATCGATTTACCGAAACAAGCCGAGGGGATTAAATCTTATGCTTCAAGAATTTTCGATAGAGATTCGTTTCAGGCAAGTCTAAGCGAAATGGAAGCGGAGCTTGCCGATCCACCGAAACTGATGTCGGCTTAACATAGTTCCATGTCATCATTGAAACCGTATCTGATTCGCGCCATTTACGACTGGGTTGTTGATAACAATTTGACACCGTTTCTCTTAGTAGATGCTGAATGCGAAGACACCGTATTACCTAGGCAGTTCGTTCAAAACGGAAAGATCGTACTTAATGTTCGGACAGCAGCGGTCCAGGAACTGGATTTGGGCAACGAGCGAATCAACTTTAATGCTCGCTTTGGAGGGGTGTCTTATCAGGTCGAGTTTCCTGTCTCAGCGGTTTTAGCGATTTATGCAAAAGAAAACGGTAAAGGTATGATCTTTGACGAAAAAGACGCCGATACCGAACCTACCGAAAAACAAGAAACGCCTAAAGTAACACGCCCAAAACCTATTTTAAAAGTCGTTAAATAAACAAAATTAGTTCTTTTCTGGAGTATAGAGATTAGAAACGTTGCTATTACGCATGGCTTCATTCGTAACTGGTAGTATTTTTGCCACTCCGCGACGTTCAACCTGATCGATTCGAACGATTTCATGCATTGGGATGAAAGACCGCTTCACCCCTTCAAATTCATTCTTAAGTTTTTCTTCTGCCGGATCGACCACAATAGAAGTATTTTCACCGAAAACAAATTCCTCCGCAACAACAAAGCCGTACAGGTCACCCTGGAAAACATGCTTGGCGTATATTTCGTAAACCTTATCTTGATTCAAGAATACGATTCTATAAATGTTTTTATCGTTCATAAGACAGTCGATGAAAAGTGGCTATCGCCGTAAGTTATAGGATAGCAGACAGCCAACAAAAATAGGAAATCAATCTGCCACAACGTAGCCAAATTGGCCACAAGACGGGTATGAGATGACATCAATCATCGATACGGCTGGTGTCTGTAATTTCTTCGTCTCCACTCGATACCAGCTGAGACTCATCCTCTGAACTAGGTTTTCTTACAAAAAATCGAGAGAATAGTAGACCCAATTCGAATAGAAACCAGATTGGAATAGCTAATAACGTTTGGGAAATCGCGTCAGGGGGTGTTAACAGCATGCCAAAAACAAACGCACCGACAATAATATAGGGGCGTAATTCCGACAATTTTCTGGGTGTTACCACTCCAACCCACACGAGAATAATTGTAAAGATGGGCACTTCGAAGGAAATCCCAAAAGCAAGAAAAAGAGTTAGAACAAAATCCAGATATTTTGAAATATCCGTCATCATAGCTACGCCGACGGGAGCACTGGCAGTTAAAAATCCGAAAACCAATGGAAAAACCACGAAATACGCAAACGCCATACCCGCATAAAATAGCAGCGTGCTGGAAACCAAAAGAGGAAAAACCAAACGCCGTTCATGGCGATACAGACCCGGAGCTACAAAAGCCCAAAACTGGGACATAATCAGCGGCATGGAAAGGACAATAGCCAGAACCAAAACCAGTTTAAAAGGGGTCAAAAATGGAGCAGCCACATCGATTGCTATCATCGAACTGCTTTCAGGTAAATGCTTCAACAAAGGCCCTGCCAGATAGGTGTAAATTTCGTTTGCGTAGGGTGTCAAAGCAAGAAATACGACTAAAACGCCAATCACAACGCGCAACAGGCGGTTGCGTAGTTCGATAAGGTGCGAAATCAGCGGTTGCTCAATTTCGACTTCATCGGTTGGCTCATTCTTTGCCATTGGGCTTTTGAGACATTGAGGAGGAGATATTTTGTGGCACAGCTTCCAGTGTTTTTTCCAAATTCTCCGGAATTTTTGACAAAGATTCTACAACCTCCGATGTCTCATTCATTACTTCACGAATTTCCGTTTCTGGAGATTGATCTTTTATCCTTTGTCTAAGCTCTTCCGCATATAGTTCAACTTTGATTTCATGTCTGACTGAAGAAACCATCCGCTGGCCCTTTCCTATCCAAAACCCAGCCAATCGGGCTACTCTGGGAAGACGCTCAGGCCCAATAACCAGCAAGGCTACCAACGCAACTAAACTAAGTTCCCAAAAACCGATGTCAAACATTACACTTTTTCACTATCTTTGGACGTCACCTGTCCTTCTATAATAGTGTCTTCAGACTTTTCCTCGTCGGCATCTGCATCACCGTCTTTATCACTTCCGCCGTCCTTTAACGCGGTTTTAAAGCCTTTTATCGCCGAACCCATATCACCACCCAAGTTGCGAAGCCGTTTGGTTCCAAACAGAAGCAACACTATTACCAAAACAATTAATAATTGCCAAATACTAGGACCCATTGTTTTATCCTCAAATCTAATTCGATAATGAATGATGCGTCTGAAGCAACTATTGCTTTACTCCAGTTTTTTCACAAACGCACCTCGATTCCGTGGTCAGCCATTCGTCGCTTCGCTGTTTGAATACTGTATTCACCGAAATGGAAAATACTAGCCGCCAAAACTGCATCTGCTTTTCCTTCGACCACTCCAGCGACCAAATGATCTAGATTTCCAACACCACCCGAGGCTATTACCGGCACGGTAACCGCTTCACTGATCGCGCATGTCAGGGCCAAATCGAATCCTTCTCGGGTACCATCCCTATCCATACTAGTCAAAAGGATTTCTCCAGCACCATATGCAACCATCTTACGTGCCCACGCCACTGCATCCAACCCTGTAGGTTTCCGGCCCCCATGAGTATAAATTTCCCAACTTGGAGGCGATCCGTCATGATTACTACATTTAGCATCAATAGCCACAACTATACACTGGGATCCAAACCGTTCGGCAGCTTGTTGAACAAAATCCGGTTGAAAAACAGCGGCCGTATTTATGCCTACTTTATCTGCCCCAGCATTCAGCATTCTCCGAATATCCTCCAAGGTTCGAATTCCACCACCTACTGTCAACGGGATGAAAACCTCCCCCGCCACTTGTTCGACAACATGCACCATGGTTTCACGTTCATCGGAGCTTGCGGTGATATCTAAAAAGGTTAGTTCGTCAGCACCTTCTTGATCATAACGTCGAGCAATTTCAATAGGGTTACCGGCATCGCGGATATCAACAAATTTGACACCTTTGACTACCCGACCGTTATCAACGTCCAGACACGGGATAATACGCTTAGCTAGACCCATAAAATTCTCTAAACTTTCTAGCGCTATTCAGAATTTTTCTGCCAACTTTACAGCCTCGGCGAAATCCAAGGTTCCTTCATAAATTGCACGTCCCGTAATTGCCCCTGTCACACCATCAGCAACTACTTCGCTTAACGCAAAAATATCGTCGAGATTTCGAATACCACCCGAAGCTACGACGGGAATATTAATAGATCTCGCTAATTTAGCGGTAGCATCCACATTGACGCCACCCAACATTCCATCCCGCGAAATATCAGTATAGACTATCGCAGCTACCCCATCAGTCTCAAACCGTTGGGCCATATCGCTTACATCGTGGTGTGAATATCTTGACCAACCATCTATTGCCACTTTACCATCCTTAGCATCTAGACCCACAATGATGTGCCCGGGAAATTCTGTCGTCACCTCACTAACAAACTTTGGTGTACTCACTGCTTTGGTCCCGATGATGACGTAGCTAACGCCTGCGTTCAAATATTCCTGAATGGTATCTTTTTCACGGATCCCTCCGCCAACTTGAACAGGAACATCGGGGAACGATTCCGTAATCTTATGGATAATCTCGGCATTTTTCGGGCGACCAGCAAAAGCACCATCCAAATCAACAAGATGAAGTCTCTTTGCTCCCGCTTCCACCCATTTTCCGGCTACCGCCACGGGATCCGTTGAAAAAATCGTTGTATCCTCCATACGGCCTTGACGTAAACGCACACACCTCCCTTCCTTCAAGTCGATCGCAGGGATTAATAACACGGATTTCCCTCTATCATTTTGCCCTTTTTGATTCCTCCTAGTCCCATACCTCCATCCCAATCTAGAAAATTGCTTAGAAAGCGTAAACCTACCTGTTGGCTCTTTTCCGGATGAAATTGAACCGCAAAAATATTACCGCGACCAATTGCACAAGCAAATGGATCTGGATAGTCAGTCGTTGCCATGACATGGTTGATTTCTTTCAATTCTGCAAAATAACTGTGTACAAAGTAGAAACGACTGTACTGGGGAATATCCTTCCACAAAGGATGGGGTTCTCTTTGATATACTTGGTTCCAACCCATATGTGGAATTTTTAACGAGACACCGTCCACACCAACTAAAGATTCCGGAAAATGAACCACCTCACCGGGGAAAATACCCATGCACTGCGTCTGACCGCTTTCATCACTGCTATCTAACAATGCTTGCAAGCCTAAACAAATACCAAGCAGTGGTTTCGTTTTTGCCACGTCAGTCAATACGCCAATTAACTGATATCGGTGTAATGCCGCCATGCAATCGCGAATTGCCCCAACTCCGGGAAATACAACCCGGCTTGCGCTACAAATCTTCTCTGGATCCGAAGTCACCAATATTTTTGTATCAGAAGATACATGTTGCAATGCTTTGGCAATGGAGTGGAGATTCCCCATTCCATAATCGATCACAGCAACAGTAGACATGTTTAAAGGCTACCTTTAGTGGAAGGGATAATCCCTTGCATACGAGAGTCGAGTGATACTGCCATGCGTACCGCCCGACCAAAGGCTTTGAATATAGTTTCAGCGACATGATGGGCGTTTCGGCCCTTTAGATTATCGATATGCAACGTAGCGTTCGCATGATTGACAAAACCCTGGAAAAATTCGACGAATAAATCCACATCGAAATCACCCACCTTAGCTCGTGGAAAATCGACATCATAATGAAGTCCTGGGCGGCCAGAAAAATCCACAACAACCCTCGATAATGCCTCATCCAAGGGAACGTATGAGAAACCATATCGCTGAATGCCTTGCTTATCTCCAATCGCTTTGGCAAATGCCTGCCCCAGACTGATTCCTACATCTTCCACAGTGTGGTGTGCATCGATATTGAGGTCACCTTTGGCCAATATCGTTAAATTAAGCAGACCATGTCGAACAACTTGATCCAGCATGTGATCCAGGAACGGGATACCCGTTTCCACTTTTGAGACACCTTTTCCATCAAGATTCAGGTCAACTTGTATCCGTGTCTCTAGGGTATTACGTTCGACCTTCGAACATCTTTCCATCATAAATGTAGAGTTGTTAAAGCTTAAAATCCAAATCGGAAATGTTGAATCAAAAAGGACACTATATGATACCGATGAATGAAAGGTAAAAACAGATTTGGCAACGTTAACTAGCCATTAACCGCATTGCTCTTTTCCGTTCATGTTCCTTCAACAATTTCTTGCGCACACGAATCGATGTAGGCGTGACTTCAACCAGTTCATCGTCATCGATAAACTCCAAGGACTGTTCGAGAGTCATCTTGATCGGCGACGTTAACAGCAAATTTTCATCAGTTCCAGCTGCCCTGATATTTGTCAGTTGTTTAGCTTTGGTTGGATTCACCAGTAAATCGTTTGATCGCGAATGGATACCTACTACCATCCCTTCATAAACATCTTGGCCATGGTCAACAAACATACGTCCACGATTCTGAAGATTAAATAGCGCAAAAGCCAAAGCTTTGCCTTTACAATTAGAAATCAATACACCATTGATACGACTACCAATTTCACTTTGTATACGGGGCCCATAGTGATCGAAAACATGGTAAAGCAAACCACTTCCGGATGTGGTGGTTAAAAATTCCGTTTGGAATCCAATCAAACCCCTCGAAGGCATAATATATTCCAAACGTACTCGCCCCCTTCCGTCGGGATCTATATTTCGCAAATCGCCCTTGCGCTCACCTAACTTTTCCATCACCGCCCCTTGATGCACCTGCTCGACATCAAGAGTGACCTGTTCGTAAGGCTCACAAACCACACCGTCAACTTCCTTTAAAATCACCTCAGGCCGTGATACACCGAATTCGTAGCCTTCCCGTCGCATCGTTTCGATCAATATCGACAAATGTAGTTCCCCACGACCTGATACTTTGAATTTATCTGGGTCATCGGTTTCTTCAACACGAAGGGCAACATTATATTGCAGTTCACGGAAAAGTCGCTCCCGGATCTGGCGGGAAGTTAAATACTTACCCTCGTTACCTGCAAAAGGTGAATTATTGACCTGAAAGGTCATATTCATAGTTGGTTCGTCGACAGCCAATGGAGGCAATACCTCAATCTTCTCGGGGTCACACAAAGTATCCGATATTCCAAGTTCGTCAATACCATTAAATGCTATGATATTTCCCGCGTGAGCTTCAGGGATTTCGATTCTCTCCAATCCCAAAAACCCAAAAATTTGCAGCATCCGAACACTCCGTTGTTCTCCTTTGCTATCCGTTAAAACTAGAGAAGTGTTCCTTTTGACCGTTCCACGTTGAATTCGGCCTATACCTATCAGACCGACATAAGAACTATAATCGAGACTACTAACCTGCATTTGAAAAGACCCACTGGTGCTTACTTTGGGCGGTTTTACATGGTCGACAATAGTTTCGAATAACGGGTTCATGTCGCCGCTCGTCACTTTGGAATGAAGTCCCGCATATCCCTGCAAGGCAGAGGCGTACACCACCGGAAAATCAAGTTGTTCGTCAGTGGCCCCAAGCCGATCAAAAAGATCAAATGTTTGATCCAACACCCAATCCGGGCGCGATCCGTCGCGATCAATTTTGTTAATGACAACAATTGGATTGAGTTTCAACGCAAAAGCTTTTTGAGTGACAAACCGGGTTTGTGGCATTGGACCATCCACAGCGTCTACCAACAACAAAACCGAATCAACCATCGACAGGACCCGTTCCACTTCACCGCCAAAATCAGCATGCCCCGGAGTATCAACGATATTAATACGAAAGTCGTTCCATTCTATGGCGGTATTTTTCGCCAATATAGTAATGCCTCGTTCTTTTTCCAAATCGTTAGAATCCATAACTCGTTCAGCGACTTTCTCATGGGCACCGAAAGTGCCCGACTGCTGCAACAATTTGTCCACCAAGGTTGTTTTACCATGGTCGACGTGCGCTACTATGGCTATATTACGGATTCGATCGATCACTAATGAAACTCCACTTAAAATAACATTAAAAGAAAGTAACTACTCAAGTTACGTCTATTTTGTCTCAGAACGAGGAGAAACGGGCCGTTTTTCCGTAGAAATGAAACTAAAATTCATGCATCCAGACGTTTTCGTCGCCAATTTTGGACAAAAGAGGGCTAGATAGATAGTTATGAAAAATATAGACTGCTTTGGTACGAGCGAAGTGAAATCTCGCCCTCAAAATAGAGTTGTCTAGCTTTGCTCCCAGGGTAGTCCATCAAAACGCCAACCGCTTAGCGTACCACGGTGTTTGTGGTTGTCCAAAGACCCCTCAAATCCTTCTTCAATATTGGCCAAATCGGTAAACCCTGCTGTTTCCAAAGCTTTTGCGGCAGCCATTGAGCGCTGTCCACTTCGGCAAAGCAACAGTATCGGTGTTGTCTTTTCCCCGAAGGAATTGCTAACTTGATTAACAAATTGCTGATTAACTTTCCAGTCAGGAGCTTCCTGCCAAGGAATGTGGACACTACCAATCGGATGCCCGATATGGGTATGTTCAACCCGTGAACGAACATCAATCAAAACTGCTCCGGGGTTGTCTGTCAACAATTTCCAGGCTTGTTTGGGCTTAAGTTGTTTAATCATCAAATTTACGTGTCGTTAGTTATCGATTAACGAAGGTTCTTGGACTTCAATTGGGGACAGAAGTTTGGTTCCGGAAACAGAAATCAAGACCGACGTTGCCCAATCAAGAATACTTCATTCCTCAATCCAACCGTGATATCACCAACCCTCCCTTCCTCTCTGTATACCAGCAATCTTAGTGGCTTGAACAAACTAAGCAACTCATTTTCAGCCAATAAATAGTTCGGGTTGTTTGGCCCAGTATCAGAAACTTTTTCCTGGGTAAATCCCTGGAAAAACAACACCCCTCCCGGCTTAAGACTGGTCATCATGGCAGAAACCATGGTCCTTTCCAAAAAACGGCTAACCACCATAACATCAAACCGCTCTTCTTCCCAAACAAAAGCCTGAATATCCTGAATCTCACATTGAATATTTAGATTGCGTTGAACCGCGAATTCCTGCAATTTTTTAATTGCTACAGAGGAGATATCAAATGCCAGCGTATTCAAACCGCGCTCAGCCAAAAACAAAGCGTTACCCCCCATTCCACACGCAACATCCAATACAGTCCCACGTACCGGCAATAAGTGCGCGAAGTCTTTAAGATTTGCATTGGGTTCAGGCATCCCCGTAGTGGATCGACTATATATTTGATCCCATTTGGAAACTGCTCCCTCGGTCATAGATAGAGCACTATTTTTTTTCCTTAAACTTGATCCCAAGAGAGTGCAATTTCCTATACAGATGGGTGCGCTCCATCCCTATAGCGGCTGATAGTTTAGTAACACTGCCCCCGCTTTCTTCCAAATGATACTGCAAATAGGACTTCTCAAATTGTTCCCTTGCGTCTTTTAAAGGTAAATTATAAATATCGGGATGTTCAATATTAGCTTGCTCGATGTTTGAACCCAAAGCGGATTTGACTTCCTCTATTTCTATCTCGTGGCCACTCCCTAGAATCAGCAATCTTTGAACAAGGTTTTTAAGTTCGCGGATATTGCCACGCCAAAAATAATTCCGCAACAAATTTTGCACTGCAACAGAAAATTTTCTAAAAGGTAGTTTTTCCTTTGCCACGAAGTAGTCGAGATAATAATTTAGAAGCTCTGGTACGTCCTCGTTATGTTCTCTGAGCGGAGGAATTTTAAGCGATACTTCGTTTAGCAAATAATAAAGATCTTGACGAAACCTACCCGCACTAAGCTCTTCATCTAATTCTCGACGTGTGGAACTAATCACCCTAACGTCCACTAGGACCTGCTCGTTGCCGCCTACCCGCAGAAAAGATCCAGATTCTAATGCACTCAACAGCCTACGTTGTGTTTCCGGATCCATATCGGCAATCTCATCCAAAAACAATGTTCCTCCGTGAGCTTGTTCCAATAGGCCCCGATAAATTTTATCTCCCTGCTCCTTACCGAAAAACTCAACCGCGGAATATTCTGGCGCGATAGTACCAACACCCACATCGATAAATAGTCGATCATGACGCGCACTATGGGCATGAAGGTAACGAGCAAGAGTCTCTTTCCCACAACCCGGTTCGCCCACCAACAAGACTCGGGTATCGTGCTGCGCCAACCGGTTTACCTGGTCCTTAAGTTGTGCAATGGCAGCGCTTTTTCCAATCGGTTCAAAAACAACAGGTGTCCGGTTTCTAAGACCCTTGTTTTCACGTTCCAATCGATCTTTTTCCAAAGCACGCTGTACAATCAACAACAGTTTCGCCAACGACAAGGGTTTTTCCAAAAAATCGTATGCGCCCAAGCGAGTAGCTTCTACCGCCGTTTCAACCGTACCGTGCCCAGACATCATGATAACCGGACACATAGTTTGACTGTTTCCCTGCCATTCTTTCAATAACGTAATCCCATCAGTATCCGGCATCCAGATATCGAGCAAAATCAAATCCGGATTACATTCCTGAGCATATTTCCGGGCTGTCGCCGCATTTTCAGCAGTGTCTACTTTGTAGCCTTCATCCTCAAGAATTTCCTGAACCAAGTCTCGAATATTTGGCTCATCATCCACGACCAATACAGAGGGTTTGATCACACTACTTCGCCCCCGATGTCTTTAAGTCAGTACTTGGAACCAATCTCGAACTTTGCTTTGCTACCGGCAAACGAATGACAAAACCACACCCATTGCGATAATCAGGATCCACCCAAATGAGTCCGCCGTGTTCTTCGATAATTTTCTTAACAATCGCCAACCCTAAACCCGTACCTTTGGCTTTGTCCGTAACATAGGGCTCAAATATTTTATCGACTTGCTGGCGGTCAATTCCAATACCATTATCTCTGACCAGTATTTCTACGTAATTACCACCACCGGCCACAATACTTTGAGATTGGATCATAATGTTGCCTTCAACATCATCAACAATTGCCTCTTGCGCATTCTTGATCAGATTGTGGAAAACTTGCCGCAATCGAACTGGATCCGCTTCCACGCCGGGTAATTCTTCCTCCAGTTGCAACTCAAATCGAATTCCTCGATGTGATTGGTAAAGGGCTAAAACCTCACCGAGCATATCATTGACGTTAAGCAATTCTTTTTGGATCCTAGGGGAACGCGCAAAATCCGAAAAAGCATTGACCATCGTCTTCAAAGCTTCGACTTGCTGAACGATAGTTCGTGTTGCACGATCCAACATTTGCGCTTCGGATAGCCCCAGCTTTCCCTGAAGCTTATGTTTAAGCCGTTCTGCAGAGAGTTGAATCGGCGTTAATGGATTCTTGATCTCATGAGCAAGCCGCCTAGCAACTTCGCTCCACGCCGCATTTGTCTGAGCTTGCAAGAGATCGGTCACATCATCAAATACCATCACGGCACCTACCCGTGTACCCACTGTCGAAAACAAAGGTGTTCCCCGACAAAGTAATTTTTGCCCACCCTTTGGCCCTAAAAAAGAAACGCTCTCTTCCCACATTGATTGTGCCCGAATTAAATTACGGCTTAGTATATCAACTAGAGCATTTAAATAGGGGTAGTGCACTGCAAGTGCCACCAAAGGTTCTCCAGAGTAATTTTTAATATTGGCATTTAAAATCTTTTCAGCCGCTTGATTAGCCGTCCTGAGACACATGTCAGCATCAAAACTCAAGACCCCGGATGTCAATTTTCCGAGTAGAGTTTCCAGATACGCCCTTTGATTCTCAGCTTCAAACTGGGATTGCGACGCTTGAGTTCGGGCCCGGGAAATACAATCGGTCATATCATTGAACGATTCCACCAAAAACCCTAATTCATCTCTACTGGAAACTTTAAGCCGTTGCTCATAATTTCCCGTAGCCACCAATTGGGTAGCTTGAACTAACTCCCTTACCGGCGCAACGATCCTGCGAATGCTGATAAATGCCATCCATACTGCTGCGAGTAAGCTCAACAACAACACCAATGATAATGTCAGCGAAAAACTCATTTTCAACGAGTTCCTGAGGTAACTCATTTCCTTATAATGAGCATACGCAGATTCCACAGCCTCAGCCAATTGTCGTATCTTGACCGGAAAGGGGTATAGTGCTTGCAAATGTCGACCGTCCGACACTACAGGCTCAATCACTCGTATACGAATTCCTTCTTCGTTATCCAAGTCGAATCCCACATAGGATTTACCCTGCCGAATTTGTAACAAAATACTATTATCCGGCAAGTTCGGCACAATTACGCCCGTATCAACACTGCTCGACGCAATAATCCGGCCTTGCTTTGATATTACAGTCAATTCCGACGCCATCGAGATGTCTAATAGCTCACCCAGTTCTATGGCTACCATAGAATCGGGAATATTTTCTAACTCGTCAGCCATCAACTGGGTTTGCTTTGCCAAGCCTTGCATTCGCTGATCAAGTGAAGCTCGACTTAGTTTCAAAGCATCTTCCATCGCACTATCAATTTTTACATCAAACCAACTATCAATATTGTGGTGGAGAAACTGCATCGAATAAAAGAAAACGACAACCACAGGCGTTAAGGTCAAAAAAACAAAGAGAAAAACCATACGCAGTGTCAAGCGAGAACCGGCTTTACGTTTTCTAAGTTGGCGAATCAATGAGTGGACATTCGCGCCTACCAGCACCAACATCAGCAATATTCCAAGGACGTTTGCCAACAGTAACGACGAATACATTCCCCCCAATCCTGCCGAATCCTGGGTAGCGGAACTCATCATGTGCAAAGAAATCAGGGTTAACCCAAATACGATCAATACCGATAATCTGACCGGTAGCCTTAGTTTTCCAGCAGCCATAGGTAACAAGAACTGTCGAGAGAGCCGCCAGACAAAAAGTAACCGCTGGTTCGAAGAACTAACCTATATTTCTCACACGGTTTCGTTATAAGGGGACGCAAGGGCAGACTGATACAAGACGCTCGAATAAATCGTTCGACGTTGAATTCGGGTCGATACTGACGTTTCTTTTCAAGGGTATCAGCATTCTTTACGGGAACGCCTCTAATTGCTCCCAATATTCCGGTGGCGGATTCTAAAGTAGCAAAATTGCAATGCACCCGGTGCCCTCGTTAATCACTTGAAAAAGTTTTACCAAGCCATAATACCGTATTTTGAATAAAACTTTATATTTGAGGTGGGTTGATTGTAGAAATTTATCTTTCTCACAATACTATCGAATGTACTATTGCGGACAATGAAAAAAAGGTCTGGCTCTGGTTCAAAATGAACCAGAGCCAGACCTGATGACTTACCCCTCGCTTATTCGACTAAATCACCTCCAAACTTTGGATGTGGAGAGAAAATATCATTGTCGTGAAATAGATCATCAAATTGGTAGAATACCTGCCCGGATGCACGCAGACCTTCAATGTTAGCAGTCAGAGAGTTCTGTGCAAATATTGGTGTGCCATGAGCATAGGTAAGATCTACCCAGTAGCCTTTGGATTCATCATTTTCATCAATAAATAAGGTGCCATTCTCCGGGCTGAGATAGAGAAACGGTTTCCAAGCCGGAGTAGGTGGAATAATATCACCACCCGCAGTTGCATTTGGATTGCGCAGAAATGGCGGGAACCGTAACTCAGTTTTAGGTATTGCCGGATTAGCCGGAGCCGGATAATTGAAAGCCCCGTTTGGATTGAAGGCACTGAGATCGCGGGCGCAAAATGTTGGCGTTCCATCGGGATTAAATGGAAAATCATCGTGAGAACACATTTTGCCGATACCCGTGCCTTCGGTGGTTTGACCCAACACCAGACCGGGTAAGCCATCCTCGTCTTTCAGTGGATTCGCAGCAGGTGCTTCCTCAGAAGCGATAACAAACAGCGGTGGGTTAAAACGGAAGTCGCCACCGCGCGCTTCTGCCGACCATTGGTAACCGGTATGTGTATAGCCCTTACCGTCGGTAAAAGGCTTTAACAATACCTGGTCTTCTGGACGAGGAAATGTATCTTCCTGTTGAATTACGTCAAAGTGAGGGTGGAATCCCCAACCGGCACGCCATTGAGATTCCGCGACTTTCGGAATACCATAGGTGCCTTTGAAATTCATGATTTCAAAGCTATGGCTGCCAGCGCCGCAACAATCACTGATATCATCGTGTAGGCGCGGACCGAAATCCACATTCCGGAAGTAATGGGTGTGATTATCGAGATTAATCAATTTCACTTGAAAACGATCACCTTGATCCCAACCATCGATCGAAGATCCATCAGGACCTTCACCATACATCTCGTTGTTCATATATACAGTAACCATGCGGTATGGACCAAAATCACCTTGTTGAATGCCTTCCTGCGCCAGGACATCCCAGGCTTCCGGAGGCAACTGGCGTTGCTCTTTTGCCAGATCAGCCCATTCTTTCCAAGTGCCGCGTGGCCCTTTATTGGCTCTGTTCAACCATTTGTTAATTGTTCGAGTACCCTTGCCACTTAATGCTGCTTTCGCGACAATATACATTTTTTTCTCAGGTGCCGCATCACTAATACCGTCAATGGACAGTTGCCGGTTACGGTAAGCATAAGACTGACCCTGGGGTTCCAATTCGGTTGCGCCGGTATGGAAATTGACATGCTCCCAAACCGGTTGCATAAACTGGATTCTAGGTGGATGCACTCGCCAGCCCCAGGTATACACACCCCGCATTAATCGGTTAGGCGGATAGGCAACGGTCAGCTTGGTGACTTCACCGCCACCAAACGGTACCCAAACTGAGTCTTCGCCTTTGTGTGGGAATTGAACACTACGTGCGGGACGATTGTCCATCAACACCACGGTAGGCGAAAAGTCTTCTCGTTCGGTGGAATAAATCGTGTAGTTGACCCGTACCGTATCAAATTTATGTACATCTTTAGTAAACTTTAGTAGAAAAGTATCCGAGTCGATTTGTCCATCGTAGTACAGCATATTGACATCAACTTCCCATATCTTTCGCTGTACCGTCTCGCCTGTATCGCTTAAACCGGGTTCAGTCAAACCAGTGTCGCGTGCGACTTTCATTTTGTATTCATTCGCCACATGATCCGACATAAATGCGCCCCGGTTGTAATTGAGCATACTAAAGCCATCGTAGATCTTGCCCTGGGTCGTCCCCTGCAATATATCCATTAATCGCCGGGCAGCAGCCCGCATTTCCGTTTTATCACCATCCTTTGCGGCATCCGACATATCATTCAGAGCGTCTTTCATATCGTCGTTGGGACTTTTATCATCGTTTATCGAATGTCCCAAAGCGCTGACCGAATCATCGGCATCTGTAGTGACAATATCGCCCACAACGTTGTTTAACTCTCCTCCAGTCGCTTGATCAGTGTGCGGGTAGCGTACATCCGTACCCGTTAAAGCTGACAATACCGGCTCCTGAATTCCTGGATTATTAGAGCTGGCAACTAATGCCACAACGCTCCCCAATACACCAACAAACAACGCTAGAATGATTAATAAGCTTGGTATGTGAAAGAGTTTTTTGTAAAATAATATTTGCATGTTTATGTTCATAGCATGTGCTTTTGTTAAAAAATCCTAGGCAGGGGGCGCCGAATGCCATCTGCCTAGGTCTTAGTAGGCTTTGTATACGTCTGTTACTAACTGAATAGGCGAACATAAAGTTGAGGTAGGTTCTAAATCACTATGTCCTCCCATTTGAGTATCTTCGTACTTTTATCCATAACGACAAAGGTTAAGTCGCCAACGTCTGTAATGTATTAGAGACACGGTTTTGTAACATAATCCGCATTGTAAATAGCCCAAAAGGGCTACTGTGTATATGCCCCAAAAGGGCTATAAGGTTCAATTGGGCTTCGATAGTGTATTCATTTATTGCCAACACACTTTTTAATTGAATTTCCATAACGGGATTTACAGGCCAGTAATCCTCAGAAACATCTGGAAAGGCTCAGTACGAAAAAGTTCGGAGTCGCGTTGCGGTTCCGAGGAAGAAAGCTGATGTGAAACGCGGGTTAGAAACCTATAATGCTCGTAATCATTTGAGCTATGAATGACGATGTAAAGTTAAGATATTCTGAGATATCTCAGTACATCGGTTTGAAACCTGCCAATTATCGATTTTGGAAGGTGTCGTGTAATTATGATTTTATTCAGAATCCAGACAGGCCAGCAATTCGCTGACATTATCACGACTGCCAAGGATTACGGGAATGCGCTGGTGTAGCTCCCGCGGGTTAACGTCGAGAATATCTCCGGTACCAGTCGACGCCTTACCCCCAGCGGCCTCAACTATCATCGCCATGGGATTGGCCTCGTACATCAGACGCAGTTTCCCTTCAGGTACTTTTTCAGTAGGGGGATACAAAAATACACCACCCTTGATCAAAATCCGGTGAACATCAGCAACCATCGCGCCAGAATATCGGCTACCAAAACCATCATTCCGACACTGAGTCAAATACTCACGATAGCCCGCAGAAAAACCCTCTACATTAGCCTCGTTAACCGAATAAATATTCCCTCGTTTTGGTATTGAGACATGTTCCGCAACGCGTATAAACGCACCGATTGACGTATCCAAAACAAACATTGGGACCTTCGTCCCGACAGTCATGACGAAGATGGTAGATGATCCATATAACACATAGCCAGCAGCGGCCTGCTCACTTCCGGGTAGCAATTTTCCACTGCCATTGTCAGTTACTGGAAATACTGAAAATATCGTACCGACACCGCTTCCAACATCCAGGTTAGATGAGCCATCCAAAGGGTCAAACATTACAGCATAGCGGGTTCCGTCTGCTTGCTCGGCATCCACAAAAATCAGTTCATCATCTTCTTCAGAACCGATCACAGCGACGCCCTCACGGGCTTTCAACTGTTGAATTAATACATTATTGGCAATAACATCAAGTTTCTGCTGCTGTTCGCCCTGGATATTCTCAGAGCCAATTTCACCTAATACATCGTCAAGCCGGGCTCTTTTTAGCTGGGCTGCAATAGTTTTGGCAGAAATCGACAGCGCTGAAATTATCCAAGAAAGCGTGCCGGTTGAACCGGTGTTACGTTGCTCTTCAGCCAGAATATGGGATTGCAAGGTAATAAGAGGAGGCAACTTGTACCCAACCTTTGACAACGATGTAACTGAATTCATAAATAATTACTCCTTGGAAACGTCTATTTAGCTTAGTGCAATTTGGATACAATAATGCCGTGGTTTTAACATTAGAATGAATGACCATAGCTTCTATGCCCTTTCGCAAAAGGGTCAGCGCTCTCATGCTGTAAAATTGTAGGATTGCCTTTAGTTATGGGCTTTGATATTTTCCCACGTTTAAAGTAGTAGAGAGTAGAAAAATGCCATCTTTTGACATCGTTTCCGAAGTTGATATACACGAAGCCTCCAATGCGGTCGATCAAGCCAATCGTGAGGTGTCCACCCGCTTTGATTTCAAAGGAAGCGGCGCTCATTTCGCTTTGGATGAGTCAGTAATCACACTTAAAGCTGAATCCGAATTCCAACTCCAGCAAATGTTGGATATCTTACGAATGAAACTCACAAAAAGAGGTGTTGATACGACTTGTTTACAAATCGACGAACCACGTGTCGTAGGGAAGCAAGCCCAACAGGCAGTGACTTTACGACAGGGTGTCGACACGGCGCTGGCTCGAAAAATCGTAAAAATGATCAAAGATAGTAAGCTAAAACTTCAAGCCGCAATCCAGGGCGAAAAAGTTCGCGTAACGGGAAAAAAGCGCGATGGTTTGCAACAAATTATTCAACTGCTTAAAGAAACTGATTTGGGAATACCACTGCAATATATCAATTTTCGAGACTAATATCTCAATCATAAAACAACTAATAATATAGGCGCGGGTAAAAACAAATAACAAGAAGAATGAACGAAAAAATATCAGTAGTTTTCAAGTTTGTTTAACGCAATTAACGACCTTTAGGCCTCATAATGTGATGGTGTTTTGGTCCTTGAGGTACTAAATCTTGATCACTCTTTGCCAGCCACTAACAATTCATGTTCGTTGGGTCTGGTTGTTCTTCTTAGCCGTTGCGACCCTTTCTATAACCAGTTGCGTATATTTGAGGTTACTCGAATTTAAAAATCAGCTGGCAAAATTTGACCAAAATTTCTCTGTAGAAGCCAAAGATGATTTTAAGCTTCTTTGCAAAAACCCGGTGTTGTATCGTCAAGATTTTGAATATCTCGCCAAACTTAAGCCAAGTCGTACCGAAATTCTTTCAAAGTCTAAGCAAAGCATTTACACCTTTGAAAAAATCGACAATGAAGGCAAAATTATTGAGCCACTTGTTAAGCTTCAAATCACACTGACCTTCAATGAAGAAGACCTGCTTACAGGCATCATCTATTCCCCAATTTTTCTTACCATGGTACCCGCTAATTTCTTAGAGGCTTCGTTACGGTCATTGGGATCATCGACAGTTAACCGATCTAAACGACAGATCCGGGCGAATCTAATCAAGGTGGAGAAACTATCGGATATTCCAACAAAAAAAGAAATCGAAGCCGTACTCGGCCCTCCAATTGAAATCATCCCGCGCGCAGACATTGAGCGTTTGCTGTATCGCTTCAAACTTGAAACCACAAAGATCGAAGAGGGTTACGAAGAACGCCAATTTACACAGGTTAAATTGGATTTCGATCCCAATACCCAAAAATTGTTAAGAATGTCGGGACGTTTTGTGGGCCTGAAACTCGCGGTTGATTATAGAAAATTCAAAGACAAGAACGAATGAATTTCACAATTCACATCAACTTGGCAGGAATATTCCTATGACCCCCACTGATGATGTAAGTCAAGCCTTAACAATCTGGATTTGGTACACATCAACTTTCAGCACTTTTTCAGTTGGAATTCTATTCACTAATTTCATCGCATCAAGACAAGATAGGATGTATTTCTAATGTCAACTTAACCATTTTATCAAGAGGTGATTCAGCCTTGTTTGCAAGAAAATTTTAGAGTATTGGCAAAAACTGATCACGATTGTTAGTTTGAGTACACCCTCCAACCATTTTTTGTAGATCTGCAAATGTTCGGATCCACGGTGCATTGGTCAATTGCCGTGCCGATAAAATACTTAATACATTACTTGCCCAATCCTTTAAGGGAAAATCGCCATACAATACGACGAACCATGGTTTTCCATTAAAACTCGTTTTTACAAACCCTATCGGCCGATTCCACGATTCACGTCCAATAAAATCAATAACCCAAGCTTGAGAACTACCTGCCACTAACTGAATAGTATGATGACGCGGAACCTTGCGACAAATATCCATCTCAAACTTGCTCCTTTTTGAAAACGAATGCGATTCTGTCATTAGGGTGCTTTTCTTAGATTGTTGCGTAAAATCTATAGGGAAATTCCTTTCTATATTTTGAGTAATACTTCTGTTGTGGGGAAGCAATTCCGATGCGGCAACACTAAATCGCTGGTTAATTGTCGAAACCAGGATAAAAAAGATGAGCAATCGCTTATTTTTTAATCGGAACATACCTTAAATACAACGGTGATATGACAAACTGATTCTATAATCAAGTTCAAATTGAAATTATAGTCCGCTAGAACTTTGATTTTTAGTTTGAAAAAAACGAATGGTCATCACCCATTAGAACTCCCTCAAACTAATGCCTAATCCTTTTTATTTATTAATCAGGATCGTGAATTTCGGGTGTTAGGATTAAAATTAGAGGTGGACAACTTGTGGTTTTATGAAGACCAAACGCTCGGTTATCGTACAGCGTTCCTATTCTCTCCGGAAGACGATGTTATTGTGGCGACCGCGACCAATAGTCAACCCTCAAGCGAGGGAAGCCCTGAACATATTTACTACTGCTAAAGACCAATAGTAGAATCGAGATACAACCCGGTAGCCAACCCTTCCATCGTCTTGGCACCACCGCGAGATTGACATATTTTAAAAATAAAGCCCGGAATCCGCCACGCCTTATTCGTACCAATACCGGATCTATGGCCGATTATTCATCCTGTTGATAGCCCTTCCTTAAATCGTATTCAAAATCATAATAGCCATCTCTGATGCCGTATTCAATATTTTCAATTTTCTCAATCCCCTGATCCGCTAAGCTCTCCAAAGCGAATAACCCCTCGGTAAATGACCACACAATCCGTCCTGATACATTCCCTATTTCCTCAGCAACCGATTTTTCCTCTGCATAGACATTATCTGAAATAATTGCGAACACGAAGAATAATGGACAAAGAAAGATCAAATATTTCATTTGGTTTTCAAGTAACTCTAAAGGTTAAATTCGATGCAACTAATCTAACTATCGCAGCAGATAGATCGCTCCAACGAAATTATAGCGCGTCCTTTATACTCCGGGCCGAGGAACCCACCAAAAGTGATCCTTTAATCTGATCGTAATTACTAAAGGTAGCGCCAGCTAAAACCGCCCCATCGAGAAAAAACTTTGATCGCCAGCCATACAAAATATGGATTATGCGTAATGCGTTTCTATATAACGCTCTACAATCTCCTGAAACTCTTCGGCGATGCGATCACCCTTCAGAACAGTTGTACTTTTACCGTCTTCATAGACCGGGGCAATGGGCGTTTCGCCTGTACCGGGCAGACTGATCCCAATATTGGCATTTTTACTTTCACCCGGCCCATTTACCACACAGCCCATGACGGCCACATGCATATTTTCTACACCGTTATATTTTTCTCTCCACTCGGGCATACTTTTCCGCAAATAGGCTTGGATGTCTTGGGCCAGTCGCTGGAAGTAGTCGCTTGTCGTCCTACCACAACCAGGACACGAGATTACTAAAGGCATAAAGGATCGGATACCCATGGTTTGCAATATTTCTTGGGCAACGATAACTTCCTCGGTACGAGAAGCACCAGGTTCGGGTGTCAATGAGATGCGAATTGTATCGCCAATACCCTGTTGAAGCAGCACAGCTAATGCTGCGGTAGAAGCCACTATCCCTTTTGAGCCCATACCCGCTTCGGTCAGACCTAGATGCAGTGGATAAGAACAGCGGCCTGACAAGTCTTGATAGACGGCGATCAATTCCTGGACACTGCTCAGTTTGCAGGAAATGACGATTCTGTCACCAGGCAAACCCAAAACTTCAGCGTGTTTCGCACTTTCAAGGGCTGAAACCATTACCGCTTCACGCATAATCTCCGGCGGTTCTTGAGGATTATCCAATTGGGCGTTTTCATCCATCAACCGAGTTAACACGGCTTGATCCAAACTACCCCAGTTAACGCCAATCCGTACAGGTTTTTCATATTGGCAAGCAATTTCAATCATCTGTGCAAACTGTGGATCACGCTTTTTGCCTTTGCCTACGTTTCCTGGATTGATTCGGTATTTTGCCAATGATTCAGCACAACCTGGGTATTGAGCAAGCAGTTTGTGTCCATTGAAGTGAAAGTCGCCAATAAGAGGTACATCACAGCCTTTTTTATCCAACTGTTCCCGTATTGGGGCAACCGCCGCCGCCGCTTCTTCGGAATTGACCGTGATTCGTACCAACTGTGACCCAGCCTCGGAAAGTTCAAGGACCTGAGCCACGGTACTATCAATATTGGCAGTATCAGTATTGGTCATGGATTGAACCACCACCGGTGCGCCACCACCTATTTGGACCCCGCCGACACGGACACCAATTGATTTCCTTCGATTAATGGGATTGCTAGACATAAGATTGATGCATTAAAAATTGAATTCGGACTGTTAAGGTTTAAACCTTGTGCAATACTTGAATAGATACGAGAATTACACCAACCGTCCAAATTAGTAGTGTTAGTAGGAAAATTGAAAGCGTGCTAATCAATTATTTTTCAGATATCCACTTGGAGTTCGGTTCCATGGATCTCCCCAAAAGTGAAGCAGATGTCATTATAGCAGCCGGTGATATTGGGATCTATAAACAAGGTTTAAAGTGGTTGATGGGGGCTCAAAAACCCGTGATTTATATTGCCGGTAATCATGAATTTTATGGGTGTGAATATTTTAATACGATGGACATTCTTAGCTCGATGTCCGCCAATACCAATGTGCATTTTCTAGAAAACAAGTCGGTAGTAATCAACGGAGTTCGGTTTTTAGGTTGTACTTTTTGGACCAACCTCGGCGGCGAAGAAAATGATCGCATAGATAAACTGCGTAATTCGGTCAACGATTTTAAAAAAATACACTACAAAAGTAACTTACTTGGAACCGAAAACTTTATCGAATTCCATCGAAATTCTAAACAGTGGTTAATAGAGGAACTGGAAAAACCATTTTCCGGAAAAACCGTAGTTGTAAGTCACCATGCACCAACTATTTGGAGTTGGGACAATTCCCCAACATCGATAACACGTTTTGCGTATTGCAATGATGTCAAAGAAGTAATCCACAAGTACGACATCACCGTATGGATCCATGGCCACACCCATAGCGTGTGCGATTATACATGCGCGGGTGTCCGCGTTTTATGTAATCCAAGAGGATATAGTGGGCGTAAAATGGTCGAAGATTTCGACCCTGCTAAGACTTTTGAAATATAGAGAAGCCGAAAACCGCCCTAGGAGGCTGTCCGAGAATAGGAACCTACCAGAAATTTACTCCCTTAGGTTGAGAAACTTAACACCCAGGGCAAGCAGCAGGATAGAACAGGGTAATACAAGCGCTTTCCATTCTAAGTCACTACCACTCAACAATATAGTTTCTAGAAATTTGACAAAAAGAATAATTACAATAAGTTGCGCCAAGCTATTTTTCAATTGGCCAACATGGGTAACCTTTAGCCAAGGTACATTTGCATCCTTATCTGTCACGAATAACCGAAATATTCCAAAGCCGAACATTAACAGGACCAATCCAAAAAGAAAGGCATCAATCGCGTGAACCAGGTATTTTGTGGACAAATCCACGATACTTATTGAAGCGTATTCCGTAGGAACCCATTCTGAAAAAAACACCCTAAATGCCTTGTAGGTTTTAAGCGTACCGATACAAAACATTAAAAATGATCCAAAAAATGAGCAAATTACGGCAACAAGACTGAGATAGCGCAGAGAAAATATCAAATTTAACATGACACTATAATTTTGCTAAAAGCCATCAAATTGACAGAAATATCGATATCACTCAAACCACCCAGTCTTGTCGTTGCTTTATGTATTCAACAATTTTGCTGGACGGTAGTTTCCGACTACTGGGACCCACGCGAATATAAAAATCTTCATCTTCGTTGTTTTTGAGATATACCGGTTCTAAAGCTGGTTCACAGGTAATTACAAAAATCTGTTGATGCTCAATCGCCCTGATCGACGGTATGATATATTTGGCAAACTCTAATCCAATATGGCGGTTAATCAGATTATTGAAATGAAGTAACATCTTATCATCATTTGCAAATCCATCAGGCTCTAGTCCCAAAATCGTTCCATCATCCCGGACACCCACAAACAGATTGCCACCGTCACCGTTTAAAAAAGCGACAACCGATTTCAACCAAGCAAGCTCAATTTCCTTACCCGATTTTCCCGACTTTAAATTCCAACGTAATGTAGATTTAAACTCGGTATATTCATTTTCCCCTCCTGCAATCAGTTCATCCAACTGTTGTCCAGAAACAATTTTGTGGCGGTTTTTGGTGGTCATTCGACTCAAATTCTTTTTATAGTCGAATGCCAATTTAGCTACCAGAATTATCGCCAGAAATATCAACAGGAAGAGCGTATATAACAACGCGTCCGATACGCCCTTCAGTCGTTTATCCAATTCCTGAGCAGGGATAAATACACCCAATTCCGATGTTCTCTCTTGAGTCGATAAATGATAAAAACATCCCCACCATTCGGCACCCTCATAATCGAATTTGAACGGAGTATGGGTTTTATTTTCATTTTCGCTCCAAATGGATATCGCACTGTTAACTACCCTATATTCTGGTGAGTTTCGGCCCAAAAGGCCAAGTTGAGCGGATAGCCAAATAATAGATTCGTCATGATCCAAAAGAAGCAATATCCCATTATTTGTAATGGGTACATTGGCGGCAAGTTTGTCTAATCGTTCCCGCGCCACATAGAGTGCCTTTACAACCGTGTTTCGCTCATGATCAGGATCTGACCAAGTTATGGTAGCGGTGATACCGGCTTCTTCATTCGAGGGGGAGGTTAATGGTGTTGACCAA
>Ga0114933_10000142_pt1 | contig 87438 bp, 78 predicted proteins | sample 4SBtaG_FD_89691 | JGI IMG/M metagenome (GOLD analysis project Ga0114933, IMG submission 89691) | Deep subsurface microbial communities from Kolumbo volcano to uncover new lineages of life (NeLLi) - 4SBTROV12_W25 metaG | ecosystem: Environmental > Aquatic > Marine > Volcanic | place: Kolumbo...
ATCCTCAATCAGCACGTCAGCGTGCGGTTGTAACTGCGCAACACTGCCCGCGCCGCCCGTCACTCCAACACAAAGCGCAGCGCCTGCCTTGCGCGCCATCGCGAGATCACTCACCGTGTCACCGACCATGATGAGATCCGCAACCGTCAGCTTGAACCCCATCGCAATGTTTTCGAGAACGGCGGTATCGGGCTTGACGGGACCGGCGTCGTCACCGCACCTGATGTCAGCAAAGAATGGTGCAAGACCGAGTGTGCCGATCATCGCTTCGGTCGCGGATCGATTGTCAGTGGTGGCGATGGCGGTCCGAATGTCTGCGTCCTTGAGTCGTTGCAGAGATTGGGTGACGGCACCTTTGGGAATGATTTCCCCTGCCGCGGGTTTGGTTGTCATCGCCTCGCCGATGTAGTTTTGGCTGAGTTCGAGCGCTCTGTCCCAGATAATGCCGTGCTGATAAACCACGCTCGCCGCAATCACTGTGAACTGGTGCAGCGGCGCTGTGGCAAGGGGCCCCTGTCCCGATGTCATGCCGTTGTCGGGGTCATAGCCCGCTGCACGATACAGGTGCGTCAGAAACTCATCGCCAAGGTCTGCGGCCTCAGCAAGTGCCGTGGCACCTCTGGCGAGTCTGGGCCCCCAGATGGCGTGGAAATCGATCAGGGTTCCGTCCTTGTCGAAGACCACACAACGGGCGGGTGCCACGATATCTGCCACTTTGATAACGGGATTGTCCATAGCCTCGCACTGTAGCGTATTCATAAAGCATCGGGCAAAGCTAAGCTCTGGCAAAACGTGAAATAATCAGCGTTATGCGTGATTGTGATTATCTGATTGTCGGTGCCGGTTCCGCCGGATGTGTCCTTGCGGCGCGCCTGAGCGAAGATCCTTCAGTAAATGTGGTGCTCCTTGAAGCGGGAGGCAGTGACCGAAGCATTATTGTGCAGATGCCTTCGGCGCTTTCCCTGCCGATGAATACCCGTCGCTTCAACTGGGGATTCCAGACTGAGGCGGAGCCCGGTCTGGATGGGCGCGTCATGGACTGCCCCCGGGGATTGGGCCTTGGCGGTTCTTCTTCGATTAACGGGATGGTCTATGTTCGCGGACATGCCGAGGATATCAATCAGTGGGAAGCCAGTGGCGCGGGCGGTTGGAATTATGCTGCTTGTCTGCCTTATTACCAGCGCGCGGAGACCTGGTATCGCGGCGCAGATCAGTATCGAGGGGGCAGCGGCCCGGTCGGTGTCTGCGCGGGAAATGACATGAAACTGAACCCGTTGTATCGGGCGTTTATCGATGCGGGGGTTGAGGCAGGTTACCCCTCCACTGAGGACTACAACGGATATCAGCAAGAAGGGTTCGGTCAAATGCATATGACGGTGGATGGGGGCCGTCGTGCATCAACCAGTCACGCCTACCTTAAGCCCGTGCGCCACCGAAAGAATCTGAGAGTGATCAGCGGCACGTTGGTAACCAAAGTGCTGCTCGAAGGTGACCGCGCGGTGGGCGTAGCCTATCAAAAAGACGGTAATGACTTTGAGATATTCGCTCGGGCAGAAGTCATTCTCTCGGCAGGATCTATCGGCTCTCCTGCTTTGCTTCAGCGTTCCGGCATTGGCTCTCCCGGGATACTTGAGGCAGCCGGAATCCCGGTAGCGCACCCTCTTCAGGGTGTTGGTCAGAATCTGCAGGATCATCTTGAAGTCTATTTTCAGTACCGTTGCCTGGAGCCGATATCCCTGAACTCACGCCTGGGTCTGGTCAGCAAAGGAATGATCGGGTTGCAGTGGCTGCTGCTCAAATCCGGACTCGGTGCAACCAATCACTTTGAATCCTGCGCGTTCATCCGTTCGGCTGCGGGAGTCAAGTCGCCGGATATCCAATATCACTTCTTGCCCGGGGCCATGCGGTACGACGGCCGCGCCGCATTTGACGGACATGGCTTTCAGGTCCATGTCGGTCCGAACAAGCCGGTCAGTCGGGGATCGGTAACGGTGGCGTCTGATGACCCCCGGCAGCATCCAAGAGTCCTGTTCAATTACCTGACTGCACAAAAAGATATTGCGGACTGGCGCGCGTGTATCCGATTGACCCGCGAGATACTCGGACAGTCTGCAATGGATCGGTTCCGGGGCGAGGAAATCGCGCCCGGCAAAGAAGTGCAAACTGACGCTCAGGTTGATGCATGGGTCCGACAAAGCGTTGAGAGCGCCTACCATCCCTCATGCACCTGCAAGATGGGCGCCGAGGATGATCCTGCCGCGGTGCTGGATGAGCACTGTTGCGTGCGCGGGATAAATCAACTCCGAGTGGTGGATTCTTCGATATTTCCAACCATCACCAACGGTAATCTCAATGCGCCGACCATCATGGTGGCTGAGCGTGCGGCCGACCTGATTGCCGGCAATAGGCCATTGCAGACATCAGATGCGCCGGTGTGGATCGATCCGTCCTGGCGCGAGGCCCAGCGCACGGGACAGCCCCAGCGCCGCCTGGATCCTGGCTCGGCACCACAGCATTGACTCGTCAAGCAGAGGATGCCGAAATCCTGTCGGTCGTCGATTCGACAGATTTGATTATCGGTGAAGACCGCCGGGATGAGATCCATCGTCTGGGTTTGCGTCATCGGGCGATTCATGCGCTGGTGTTCAACCGGGAGGGAGCGGTGTTTTTGCAAAAGCGGGGTCTGCACAAACAGGAGAATCCCGGAATGTGGGACTCGTCAGTGGCAGGGCACGTGGACGCGGGCGAAAGTTATGACGATTGTTGTGTTCGAGAAATCGAAGAGGAGGTGGGATTGGTTCTCGACCATGTGCCGCCCCGGCTTTTTAAGCTGGATGCTACCGCGGTCACCGGTATGGAGTTTGCCTGGGTGTATCGGGTGGAAACCGATCAGGTCCTTAAGCTCAACGAGCAGGAGATGTCGGGCGGCGACTGGTTCCACTCCGCCGAGTTGGACAACTGGATTGATTCGGGTGACCCATCGCTATCCGGAGTGTTTTGCCTGATATGGAGAACCTACCGAAATCTCCCGAATCCCGGCTGAGTATGTTTCGAATCAGGATCTGCCGGTAGCGCCTTCGTGGTAGGCGCGAGCCACCTCCTCACCGATGATTGCGATACCTGATTGAACGGTCTCAGTGTCTTGTGCGTATGAAATTCTGATGCACTCATGACGATGAGCCCACGAATCCTGCATACCCGGGAAGAAATGCTCTCCCGCGATCACGAGCACTCCTCTTCGTTTTAAGCGTTGATACAAGGTCTCACTGGTAATCGGCAGATCCTCAAACCAAAGCCAGAGAAATATCGCCCCTTCAGGAGTGTGCACCCGGCAGGGCAAGTTGCCCATGGCATCGGTGATCCAACTCACCGCTTGTTGCACCTTGTCACGGTAGTAGGGCCTGATAACGTTGTCTGACAGGTCGAGAATACTGCCGTTTTCCACCATCGCACTGACGAGTGCTGGCCCCATGCTCCCAGGAGCAAGCGACACGATCGCGTTGGCCGCGGTGACCGCGCGGATGACCTGTTCGTTGGCCACAATGATGCCGGTGCGAAGGCCGGCGAGGCCGAGTTTGGAGAGGCTTAGACAGGCAATTGTGTTGTTATCCCAGAGGTTGCTCGCCGAAGGAAAGATAATATTTGGAAAGGGCCCACCGTATGCGGAATCCAGAATAAACGGAATCTCATGATGGCGCGCGAGTTCGCGAAGCTGGCGCACCTCTTCATCTGTCAGAACATTGCCTGTGGGGTTGGTTGGACGGGAAACGGCGATGGCGCCTATGTCGCCGGAGATTTCCAATCGATCAAAGTCCACGTGATACTTGAATCCCCGATCACCGACAAACGTGATAGAGGGCCGGTAGGCGTGAAAAAAATCGGTGCCCATCCCAATGTCAGCGTAGCCGATGTATTCTGGCGCAAGCGGCAAAAGGATCCTTCGGTGTTTGCCCTGCCCGAAGTCTCCGGCAAAAAGCTTGAACAGCAGATAAAAAGAACTCTGACTGCCGTTGGTGATCGCAATATTCTCGGGCCCAACCTCCCAGCCACACTGGGATTTCAACAGCGCCGCAAGCCCGTTGATCAACCGGGCGTGACCTCTTGCGCCGTCGTATTCTCCAGTGACCCTTTCGAATTGCTCGCCGTCCGCAAGCAGGTCGAGCATTGCCTGCCGGAAATGAGCCTGCACCTCGGGAATGCGGGCGGGATTGCCTCCACCGAGAAGCCGCATTTCAGCGCTGTCAGCGGCCGCGCTTTCAATATCCTCCATAAGGGTCAGGATTCCTGAGCCACAGGAAAGAAAGCGGCCGAATGGGGAAAAGTCCATCAGAGGGTTAATGCGAAAAATTATTGACCGACGGCGTTGTGATCTTTTGCTGCGCTGGAGAGCGGCGTAGAGTCTTTCTTCACTAACTGCACGACAAGCCGATTGTCGAAGTTCCCGAGTCTCAGATCCGTCAGGATGCGGGCTGATTCGAGCAGAACCGCATCTCGAGGAAGGTCCTGCAACGGTTCGTCTGCATCATCACTGACGCCGTGAGCTGCTTTCAAAGTCTCGAAGATGCGCTGTTGCGTCTTTTCTCTTTGATCCCGTTCAGCCTTGCGCTGACTCTCTAGTAGAGAAACCTCCCGGGACTGGGTTAATACTCGGTCGAGATCTCGAAGGCCGGCGAGGTAGGTGAAGTCCGGATCATCCACCACCCGCCTGTCGTGAGCTTCGCGGAGCCGTTGTAAGTCCAGCGCAGAGTCCGAAAATCGAGAAAACGCCGCCGCGCCAATTTGCGCAAAGGGCAGGGCATTGTCGAGCGCCTTTTCCCCATAGGGGAGATCGGGCTCGACACCCGGTAGCACGAAATCTGGCACGATACCCCGATGCTGGGTGCTCTCGCCGTTTATCCGGAAGAACTGCGCAATGGTGAGTTTCAACTGACCGAGGGGCTGCTCTTGATCTTCGGAGTAGGGGTCAAGGTTGATGAGATTCTGTACGGTTCCTTTCCCGTAGGTAGGTTCTCCGATGATGATGCCGCGTCGATAATCCTGTATCGCCCCTGAGAAAATCTCCGAAGCCGAGGCGCTGTTGCGATCCACGATAACCGCGAGCGGTCCGGCATAGGCAATGCCCTTGTCGGGATCCCGGTTAACACTGGTCCGTCCGCGGGCGTCACGTACCTGCACTACAGGTCCTGAATCAATAAAGAGGCCCGTTAACGCGGTCGCCTCGGCAAGAGCGCCACCCCCGTTGCCCCGTAGGTCAACAATGAGGCCATTTACTCCTTCGCGCTCAAGGTCCTGGATCAGACGACGTACGTCCCGGGTAGTGCTGCGATAATCGGCGTCGCCGCGTGAACGCGCATCAAAGTCTATATAGAAAGTCGGGATATCAATTACCCCAATGCGCTGTATATGATCAGGGCCTGAAACTTCCAAAAGCATGCTCTGCGCCGCTTGCTCCTCTAGCTTGATTTGGTCGCGGGTGAGCGCCAGGATACGCGACTCACTTTTCCCGGTCTTGGGGTCAGGCCGGATCTGCAGACGGACGATGGAGCCTTTTGGGCCTCGAATCAGATCGACCACATCATCCAGACGCCAGCCGATCACATCTACGACAGGATCACCGTTGCCCTGACCTACGCCGACTATTCGATCACCCGCACGTAAACTGCCTTCGACCTCTGCGGGACCGCCTGGAACAACACGCTGAACGACGGTGAATTCATTCTGTGATTGCAGCACAGCACCGATACCCTCCAGAGACAGGCTCATGCGGATCTTGAAATTCTCCGTTGCCCGAGGCGAGAAGTATCCCGTATGCGGTTCAATAGCCGACATGTACGCATTAAGTATGGTCTGAAAGACATCCTGGCTGGAGATCTGCAGAATGCGCCGCTTCTGCTGCTGATATCGGTCGCGAAGGGTGTCCGCGATTTCCTCCTGCGGTTTGCCCTCGAGTTTCAGGATCAGATAGTCGTTTTTGACCCGCCGTCGCCATAAGTCGTCCAGGGCGGCGCCATCTATTGCCCAGGGAGCTTCAGTCCGGTCAAAGGGGTAAGCCTCATTGGCTGAGAAATCGAACGGTTGGTTGAGTCGCCCCAGCGCGTAGTCGATTCTTTCAATGATCCGGTCTCGATAGCGGTTGAAGATGGTAAACAGCGGGTCGCTATTATGCGACCCAAGATAGTCGTCAAGTTCAAATCGAAGCGTTTCGAACGACTCAATGTCCACCGCCAGAAAATAAATACGGTTGGCATCCAGAGCATCGAGATAGCGATCCAGAATACGGGATGACAGAGGATCATCGAGGCGGGTTTTTCGGTAGTGGTACCGTTCAATGAAATAGTTGACGTATTTGAGTGTTTGGTTGTGATGCGGCTCGGCGCTCAGCGTTGAAGCTGCCGGCAGGGAAGCGCTGACACCGCTTCCGATGAGCGCAAGCAGTAATCCGGCCGCGATACCTGCTCGATACCGGTTGAATACGGCACCCTTGATGAAAGTCGGAAAAATACGGTAGTGCAAATCAGGCTCGGGAGATATGAGAGAAAATCGAATTATATGTTTCGCACTTCGGCGTCCTGTGGAAAAAGCGAGATAAGGTCGTCTTCGCATGCCTTTACCACGCCTCTTTCGGTGATAATGCCATCTATGAGTTTGCGTGGTGTGACGTCAAAGGCAGGATTGGCGGCTGAACTGCCGTCGGGGATGATTCGCACCCGCACGAGCCTGTCCGCCTCGCTGTCGCGGCCACAGATGTGGCTGACTTCCTCTTCGGCGCGCTCTTCGATCGGGATATCTCGAACGCCATCCGAAATCGTCCAGTCGACGGTGGAGGACGGCAGGGCGGCGTAGAAAGGAATCCCGTTGTCGTGGGCAGCTAGCGCTTTGAGATAGGTGCCAATCTTGTTGCAGACATCCCCGGCACGGGTGGTTCTATCTGAGCCGACGATGCAAAGGTCGACTTCGCCATGCTGCATCAGATGACCTCCGGCATTGTCGGCAATTACCGTATGGGAGACGCCGTGAGCGCCGAGCTCCCATGCCGTCAGCGAGGCACCCTGGTTGCGTGGCCGCGTTTCGTCTACCCACACATGCACTGCAATGCCCTGATCATGCGCCTTGAAGATCGGCGCGAGGGCCGTTCCCCAATCGACCGTCGCAAGCCAGCCGGCATTGCAGTGTGTGAGGATATTCACTGGTCGGTGCGGGCAGGCGTTCGCCGCTTCGGAAATAAGCGTCAGTCCATGGTCGCCGATAGCACTGTTGGTGTTCACATCCTCGTCGCAGATTTGTTGGGCGAGTTCCTGGGCACGGCCTGCACGCTCCGATTCGGAGACTTCCAGCAATAAAGGAAGCATTCGGTCGAGCGCCCAGCGCAGGTTAACCGCGGTGGGGCGCGAAGACAGCAGTTCCTCACACGCACGCCGCAGGTTGTCCTCGCTCGCATCACTGGCGGCCGCAAGAAACAGTCCGCAGGCCGCCGTCGCTCCGATCAGCGGTGCACCGCGGACAACCATTTCACGGATGGCATGTGCCGTCTCGCTCGAGCTGGTGAGTGTCCGCACCTCAAAGACAAAGGGCAACAGAGTCTGGTCAATGACCAGAACCTCGGGCTTGTCCGGGGTGAGCCAGATTGATCGGAAAGGGGTTCCGTTGACCTGCAAGTCAAAATCCTAACGGTTCTTGAAATCAGCGGCGCGTTTTTCGGCAAATGCTGCCATCCCTTCTTTTTGATCTTCTGTGGCGAACAGCGACTGGAACATGATGCGCTCCGCGGCAACGCCCTCGGCCAATGTTGTCTCGTAAGCCTTATTGACGGCAGTTTTTGCCATAAACACGGAGGGTCGTGACATCGCGGCGATCTCGCCCGCCGTTTTCACGGCTTCTTCCAGTAGATCAGCACTGGGAATAATTCGGCTAACCAGTCCGGCACGCTCTGCTTCTTGTGCGTCCATCATGCGTCCGGTCAGGCACATTTCCATCGCTTTGGATTTGCCGACGAATCGCGTCAGTCGCTGGGTGCCGCCGGCCCCTGGAATAATGCCAAGCTTGATCTCGGGTTGGCCGAAGCGGGCGTTGTCTGCCGCCAGGATAAAGTCGCACATCATGGCGAGTTCGCATCCTCCGCCCAGCGCGTAGCCGGCCACAGCCGCAATTACTGGTTTTCTACAGCGTGTGACCTGCTCCCAGTTGCGTCCAATAAAGTTTCCAAGATACACGTCCATGTAAGAACGCTCCTTCATCCCCTTGATATCGGCGCCAGCCGCAAAGGCTTTTTCACTCCCGGTGATAACCACGGCTCCGATAGCGTCGTCTTGCTCGAAGTGTGCGAGGGCTTGGCCCACCTCGTCCATCAGGCCGTCAGACAGGGCATTGAGAGCATCAGGCCTGTTAAGGGTAATCAGTCCCACGTTTTCGCGGGTCTCGGTCAGGATGTATTCGTAACTCATGAGAACTCCTTTGGGGAAGCAAATACAAACCGTTACAATGGGCCTTGGATCAGCGAGCAAGGCGGTGCGCCAATAACGGTTCGGGATCTGGTACGACGTCGAAGAAAGGAGTCTATCAGACCGGCAACCCGTTTCGCGTCTGGCGAAAATGTCGCTGAGGCCGGGTGTTCTTTTCTGGATGGACTATGAATCAGTAATCGCAAGGTGTCATCTCATGAGTGCAAGTCCCAGTTATTCTTACTCAAAAACCTTTGCGGCGTCGCTTCAGGATGCCGAGCAGTTCTGGGCGGAAGCGGCCGCAGATATTCACTGGACCCGCACTTGGGATCGGGTGCTGGACGATTCCGATGCGCCGTATTACCGATGGTTTTCCGGCGGCGAACTCAACACCTGCTACAACACGTTGGACCTGCATGTCGATGAGGGCAACGGCGGCCGCACGGCGTTGATCTATGACTCTGCGGTGACACAGGCCCGGCAGACTTTTTCATTTTCGGAATTGCGTGACGCTGTCGCGACCTTTGCAGGGGTTCTGGCAGCACGCGGTGTCGGTAAAGGAGATCGGGTTATCGTGTATATGCCGATGGTGCCTGAGGCCGTTATCGCCATGCTTGCCTGTGCCCGCTTGGGCGCTGTGCACTCGGTCGTCTTTGGTGGTTTTGCTGCCAACGAGCTTGCGGTGCGACTCGATGATGCCACTCCCAAGGCGATTGTCAGTGCATCCTGCGGAATCGAACCTGGCCGGGTGGTGCAATACAAACCTTTGCTGGATGAGGCGATTTCGCTGGCGGATCACAAGCCGGATTTCTGTATTGTGCTCCAGCGTCCCCAGGCAAGCGCCGCGATGACCGCCGGCCGCGATTTTGACTGGCAGGCAGAGGTGGCAACCGCGGTGCCGCATGAGTGCGTGCCGGTGATGGCAACAGACCCCCTTTATATCCTTTATACCTCCGGAACTACTGGGCAGCCCAAGGGGGTGGTTCGGGACAATGGCGGTCATGCTGTGGCGCTTAAGTGGACTATGAAAAACATCTACGACGTGAGTCCCGACGAGATTTTCTGGGCAGCTTCCGACGTCGGTTGGGTGGTGGGGCATTCCTATATTGTTTACGCGCCCCTGTTGGCCGGTAATGCGACGGTTCTCTATGAAGGGAAGCCTGTGGGTACCCCGGATCCCGGCGCCTTCTGGCGGGTCATAAGTGAAAACCGCGTAAGCGTATTGTTTACAGCACCCACGGCCTTTCGTGCCATCAAAAAAGAGGATCCGTCGGGGGAGCATATCGGCCGATACGATATCTCATCACTACGGTATCTTTTTCTTGCTGGCGAACGAACCGATCCCGACACGCTCCATTGGGCAGAGGACAAGCTCAACGTGCCAGTAATTGATCATTGGTGGCAGACGGAAACAGGCTGGTCAATTGCCGCGAACTGCGCTGGCATAGAACTTCTTCCAATCAAGGAGGGGTCTCCCTCACTGCCTGTACCTGGTTGGGATCTGCAAGTCCTGGACGAAGCCGGGGCGCCGACCCCCGCCGGCCAGATCGGTACGCTGGCGGTGAAGTTGCCGCTGCCGCCCGGCACATTCCCCACCTTATGGAATGCGCGCCAGCGTCATTTCGATTCCTATTTGAGTCGGTTCCCGGGTTACTACAATACTTCCGACGCCGGGATCATTGATGAAGATGGCTATGTGTATGTGATGTCGCGCACCGATGACATCATCAATGTCGCTGGCCATCGGCTCTCCACCGGCGCTATGGAAGAAGTGCTTGCAGATCATCCAGATGTTGCTGAGTGCGCGGTCACCGGCGTGGCAGATGAACTAAAGGGTCAGGTGCCGCTGGGCTTTCTTGTCTTAAGCGCCGGGTGCGATCGTCCGACAGAGGTGATTTGTACAGAAGTCGTTGGGATGGTTCGCGAACGAATCGGTCCCGTGGCGGCTTTCAAGCAGGCGCTCGTGGTCAAGCGTCTGCCAAAGACCCGCTCGGGGAAAGTGCTGCGCGGGACCATGAGAGCGATTGCCGACGGCGAGGAATGGAAGATGCCGGCGACGATCGACGATCCGACGATTCTGGATGAGATAACCGAAGCTTTGAAAGCTATTGGTTTGCCTCGATCGGAATAAGACTTCGGACCTGTGTCATGACTGATCCATCTGATCGTTCCCTGAGGGCCTGGCAGGATCTGGCGGCCCGAGAATTGTCGGGTGACCCACCCGAGGCCTTGGAGTGGGTGACGCCTGAGGGTATCTCTATCAAGCCGCTCTATACCGCTGAGGATTTGGAAGATTTGGATCACCAGGGGGGTCTGCCGGGTTTGCCGCCCTATGTCAGAGGTCCGCGGGCCACCATGTACGCGGGACGACCCTGGACCATTCGCCAGTATTCCGGTTTTTCGACTGCCGAGGAGTCCAACGCCTTCTACCGGCGCAATCTGGCGGCAGGCCAGAGCGGGCTGTCGGTCGCTTTCGATCTTGCAACCCATCGAGGCTATGACTCGGATCATCCGCGCGTCTCCGGTGATATTGGTATGGCTGGAGTCGCGATTGACTCGGTCGAGGACATGCGGATTCTTTTTGACGGCATTCCCCTAGACCGAATGTCGGTATCCATGACGATGAACGGTGCCGTGATCCCCGTGCTGGCGATGTTTATCGTTGCCGGGGAGGAGCAGGGCGTGGACAAGGCGAGTCTTTCCGGAACGCTGCAGAACGATATCCTTAAAGAGTTTATGGTGCGCAACACCTATATTTATCCGCCCCAGGAGTCCATGCGGATCGTTTCCGACATCATTGGCTATACCGCAGCACACATGCCGCGTTTTAACCCGATCTCCATTTCTGGTTATCACATCCAGGAGGCAGGAGCGACGTCTGTCCAGGAATTGGCTTATACGCTGGCAGACGGTATCGAATATGTTCGCACCGCTGTGGCAAGCGGATTGGAGATCGACAAGTTTGCCCCCCGCCTGTCGTTCTTCTTCGGGATCGGAATGAACTTTTTCATGGAGGTGGCAAAGCTGCGAGCGGCGCGGTTGCTATGGGCCCAGTTGATTCAGGAAAAGTTCAACCCCTTGGATCCGCGCTCACTGATGCTGAGAACGCATTGCCAGACCTCAGGAGTGAGTCTGACCAGTGAGGACCCTTACAACAATATCGTGAGAACAACCATCGAGGCGCTGGCCGCCGTGCTGGGTGGGACCCAGTCGCTGCATACCAACAGTTTTGACGAAGCGCTCGCCTTACCGACCGATTTCTCCGCGCATATTGCACGCAACACCCAGCTGATTCTTCGCGAAGAAGCAGGTATTAACCGTGTGGTCGATCCGCTGGGCGGGTCGTATTACGTAGAGAGCCTGACAGCCAGCCTCGCGACGCATGCACGATCCCTGATTGATGAAATCGAGGATATGGGCGGCATGACTCAGGCGATCATAAACGGTATCCCTAAGCTGCGAATCGAGGAGGCGGCCGCGAGAAAGCAGGCCAGAATAGACCGCGGCGAGGAAGTCGTTGTTGGCGTAAACCGCTACGAGGCATCTGAGGAGACCGAGGTGGATATTCTCAGTATCGACAACTCTGAGGTATTGAAGACACAGGTCGACCGCCTGGGGTCCGTTCGCGCGAATCGCAATCAAGAGAAATGCCAGCAGGCCCTTGATGCACTGCAATCGGCTGCCGGGCATAACGGCGCCAACCTGCTAGAGTATGCCGTGGAAGCGGCAAGGGCTCGGGCTACCGTTGGTGAAATCTCGCTCGCGCTGGAAGAGAAATTTGGTCGATATCAGGCTCAGGTCAGGACAATTTCAGGCGTGTACGGTGAGGCATACCAACAGGATGCGACCTTTCAGCAGCTGCGCGAAGATGTCGCCGCTTTTGCTGGACAGCAGGGCAGGCGGCCGCGCATTCTCGTTGCCAAATTGGGCCAGGATGGCCACGACCGGGGAGCGCGCATCATCGCGACCGGATTTGCCGATGTGGGGTTTGATGTGGATATCGGGCCGCTGTTCCAAACTCCTGAGGAAGTTGTACAGCAGGCGCTGGACAACGACGTGCACGTGATTGGCGTTTCCTCTCAGGCAGCGGGTCACTCTACTCTGGTGCCGAAAGTGCTCGAAACACTCTCACGCAAGGGAGCCGATCACGTAAAAGTCGTGTTGGGCGGAGTCGTGCCCAAAGCCGACCGCGAAGCGCTCTCTGCGCTGGGGGTGGCGGCGTTTTTCGGTCCGGGTACTCCTATTCTTGAGGCAGCTCGTGAGGTGTTTGATCTGATTCCCGTCACAGAGGCAAACCACTGATGCGAGAGATTCTCGAGGAATTGGAACGGCGCCGCGAAGCCGCGCGTCAAGGAGGAGGTAAAAGACGTATTGACGCCCAGCATGCCAAGGGCAAGTTGACCGCGCGAGAACGCATAGGTGTGCTGCTGGATGAAGACAGTTTTGAGGAGTGGGACATTTTCGTCGAGCACCGATGCGCCGACTTCGATATGGCTGACAAAGCGGTGCCGGGCGATGGCGTGGTCACCGGGTATGGCACTATAAATGGCCGCACCGTTTTCGTCTTCAGCCAGGACTTCACGGTACTCGGAGGATCCCTTTCTGAAGCGCATGCCGGGAAAATCTGCAAAATCATGGACCACGCCATGCGGGCAGGTGCGCCAGTGATCGGCCTGAATGATTCAGGTGGCGCCAGAATCCAGGAAGGTATTGACTCATTGGCGGGGTATGCCGAGGTTTTTCAGCGCAACGTTCTGGCGTCAGGCGTGATTCCGCAGATATCCATGATCATGGGTCCCTGTGCCGGGGGCGCTGTCTACTCACCGGCTATCACCGACTTTATTTTTATGGTTCGGGATACCTCGTACATGTATGTCACGGGTCCCGAGGTCGTAAAGACGGTCACGCATGAAACAGTGACCCATGAAGAACTTGGCGGGGCAACCACGCACTCGAGTCGATCAGGTGTGGCAGATGGGGCGTTCGATAACGACGTCGAGGCGCTTTTGAGTCTGCGTCGGTTTATCGATTTTCTGCCGGCAAGCAATGTCGATGAGGCGCCCCAACGGCCGGCAATGGATCCGGTCACCCGGGCCGAGCCGTCGCTGGACACGCTGATACCAGATAATCCCAACAAGCCCTATGATATGCACGAGCTCATCACCAAAGTCGTCGACGACGGTGATTTCTTTGAGCTTAAACCGGATTTTGCAGGCAACATCCTGATCGGGTTCGGCCGCATGGACGGTTCAACCGTTGGCATCGTGGCCAATCAACCCATGGTGCTCGCCGGGTGTCTCGACATTCAGTCGTCGGTTAAGGCGGCGCGTTTCGTCAGATTCTGTGACGCCTTCAGCATTCCGATCGTCACCTTTGTTGATGTGCCGGGCTTTTTGCCCGGTACCTCCCAAGAGTACGGTGGCATTATCAGACATGGCGCAAAACTGCTTTATGCCTACGCAGAATGCACGGTGCCGAAGGTCACGGTCATTACCCGAAAAGCCTATGGTGGGGCCTACGATGTGATGGCGTCCAAGCACTTGCGCGGCGACGTCAATCTGGCCTGGCCCAGTGCGGAGATCGCCGTCATGGGACCAAAAGGGGCAGTGGAGATTATTTTTCGTGAAGATATCGGTGATGAGGAGAAGATCACCCAAAGGACGGAGGAATACCGTAAGAAATTTGCCAACCCCTTTGTTGCCGGCCATAGAGGGTTCATTGATGATGTCATCTTGCCGAGTGAGACCCGCACCCGGATTAGCCGGTCTCTTTCCATGCTGCGCAATAAGCAGCTAGATAATCCCTGGCGCAAGCACGGCAACATTCCACTTTAAGGGTGACAGGTATGACAGCACAGGGGGTTGTAAAAGGAGTTTGCCTTTCGGCAACCGAAGGCGGAGTCGCCCGTGAGGTATCTGAAGCTGTGGCAACGGCAGGAGCAGGTCTCGAAGGGGATCGTTATTGCGCCTTTGGCGCTTCAGCAGAAACGCAACTGACGCTGATTCAGATTGAAGCGGTTAATGAATTCAACGAGGCCTTTGGTACAGACTTACCGGCGACCGCATTCCGCCGAAACGTGATTACCGAGGGAGTCGATCTCAACGCACTGGAAGGCCGTATCTTCACGGTAGGACAAGTGCAGTTGCGTGGCGTTGAGCTCTGCGAGCCTTGTGCTTACCTGCAGAACCTTCTCGATATTCCGGGACTGGTCAAGCAGCTCACCCATAAGGGCGGCCTGCGCTGCGAGATTCTCCGCGGGGGCGTGATTCGACCGGGAGACGAGATCGGCGCCACCGACTGAGTACGCCTGGGCAAAGTGGCCAATACTGCGCCTATCTAAAGATTGCTCGCTTTCTCCCTGAGCACAAACTTCTGAATCTTGCCGGTCGAGGTCTTGGGGAGTCCGCCGAAGACGATGGTGCGCGGCGCTTTATAGTGCGCCATGTTGTCGCGACAGAAATCGATGATCTCCTGGGGCTGTGCGTCCTCTCCTTCATGCAGTGTCACAAAAGCGCAAGGACTCTCCCCCCAGGCTTCATCCGGTCTTGCCACAACAGCGGCTTCCAGGACCTTGGGGTGACGGTAGAGCGTTTCCTCTATCTCAAGGCTTGAGATATTTTCCCCGCCGGAAATGATAATGTCTTTTGAACGGTCCTTGATCTCAATATAGCCATCGGGATGGCGCACGGCGATGTCTCCGCTGTGAAACCACCCCCCGGCAAAAGCGGCCTGAGTCGCGTCTTCGTTCTTAAGATAACCCTTCATGACTGTATTGCCCCGGATCATGACTTCACCAAAGGTCTCTCCGTCCCACGGTACGTCTTCCATGGTTTCCGGGTTTTTGACGCTGGCGTTTTCCAGCGTGCCGTAATGCACACCTTGCCGCGCCATGCGCGACGAGCGCTCTTGAAGCGCGAGAGCCGGCCAATCCTCCTGCGGGATGCAGACTGTGGCGGGTCCATAAGTCTCAGTTAAGCCGTAGAGATGGGTCACATGGAACCCGTCCGCTTCCATGGCCTCGATGACCGCGGACGGTGGGGCAGCGCCGCCTGTTGCGATCTCAACGGTTTGAGAGAATGGTGTTTTCATTTTCCGTGGGGCGTTCGCAAGCATATTCATCACAATGGGTGCACCGCACATATGAGTGACGCCATTAGCGGCTATGGATGCGAAGACCGCTTCCGGTTCAACCGCCCGCAGACAAACATGGGTACCCATTGCGGCGGTGACTGCCCAGGTAAAGGTCCAGCCGTCACAGTGAAACATCGGTAGGGTCCACAGGTACACCGAGTCACGGTTCAGTTCCATGGTTGTCATGTTGCCCAGCGCATTCAGATAAGCGCCACGGTGGTGGTAGACGCAACCCTTGGGATTGCCAGTCGTCCCAGAGGTATACAGCAGCGACAGCGCCTGCCACTCGTCCTCGGGCTGTCCGAGGGGGAAGGTATCGTCAGCACCCGAGATAAATGTCTCGTAATCCATCTCTCCAAGGCTTTCGCCGCCTTGACTCTCGGAGTCATCAATATCAATGACCAGCAGTTCTCGCTCGGTTAAGGTCAGCGCTTCCTTGATGACCTTGGAAAATGCGCGATCGGTCAACAGCACTTTGGCCTCACCATGATCCAGAATGAACGCGATAGTGTTGGCGTCCAGTCGGATATTGAGCGAATTCAGCACTGCGCCGAGCATCGGCACCCCATTGTGCGCCTCCAACATCTCAGGTGTGTTTGCTCCCATGATGGCGACGCAGTCGCCGGGGCCAATGCCTCGTCCCGCCAGCGCATTGGCCAGTTGGGATGAGCGCGCCAGAAACTGGGCGTAGGTGTAACGGCGTTGGCCATGAATGATGGCAGTGTGTGAGGGAACCACCTGTGCCGCTCGGCGCAGGAAACTGACCGGCGTCAGAGCTTCATAGTTGGCGCGGTCTTTTGCGAGCTGCGCTTCAAATATAGACACGGCAATTTCTCCTCACGAGTAAGACGGCAATCCTAACGGCTTTAATGGCCTGTGTCAGGTGGGGCGATTTCCCAAGAAACCCGTTGTCGCAGGTGTTCGCTATCGCGGGTTCACCTGGTTCTGGACCTATAATCGGCACTCTAGACAGCCCTAGATTAATCAACGATGCGAATACCAGCAGGCAGGGCGTATGACGAAATTCGTGTGGGCGATGAGTTCGATTATGTCCTGACAATCACCGAGGCTCATCTGGTTACCGCAGCGGGCCTTTTCGGAGACTTCAACCCGCTGCATGTGGACGAAACGTTTGCAAGCCAATCCCGATTCGGTGGACGCATTCTGCACGGACCATTTACCAGCGCCTTTGTTGCAGCGCCCATTGGAATCTATTTTTCGGGTACCGCGATCGCCTATCTTGAGCACAGTTGTCGATTTCTGGCTCCGGTTAAACCTGGCGATACGCTGAGGGCAGCTTGGGAGATCACCGATATGACAGACAAGCCGAAGTTCCGGGGCGGCGTGGTCGGTTTGAGGTGTCTGTGCACCAACCAGCAGGAGGTTGAGGTCGCGAGTGCGTCGGGCAAGATTATGGTTGCCGCGCGCACTTAGCCAAAGCCTTGAATTTCCATCTTTCCGCATGATGGCTGCTTCTCAACCGAAGGTTCGGATCAGGGCATTCGGGTTGCCTGATCAGGAGCGACTGGTGCAACTATGGCGCGACTGTGACCTGATCCGTCCCTGGAATAATCCCGAGGACGATATTCGTCAGTGTCTGGAAAACCCGTCTTCCGAGCTGCTGGTGGCGGCTGCCAAAAACACACTTTGCGGCAGTGCCATGATCGGCTGCGACGGGCACCGTGGTTGGGTGTATTACCTTGCCGTGGATCGCCAGTACCGCCATCAGGGGATCGGGCGAGCCCTGATGGAACACGCCGAGAACTGGATGCGCGTGAGAAAAGTTCCGAAAATTCAGGCCATGATCCGGCACGACAATCTTGCGGTCCGTGGATTTTATGGTCGACTGAACTATCGTGACGGCGATGTGCAGTTGGTCCAGAAGTGGCTCAACGAGGAGACATCCTGAGCCGGCCATGCCGTTCGATGATGTCCAGCATAGCGTCGATATCTATCGCCGCGCAGCGGTGGCCGGGTGGGCGAAGGGTCGTCATGTCTTTAGCCGCGACCAAGGCGTTGATCACAGACTCTTCAATAGCCTGAACCGCCGCCAGATAGACGGCGTCGCATAAATCATCCCCAGTCCAGGCGAAATCGGAATTGATATGGCCCATGCGGTCAATGCACATGGGGTTGGCGGTACTTATTGCTAGAAAGATATCGCCTGAGCCATTGCCTCCCGAGGTGCCGCCTCGGGCGATACCTATGGCGCCCCGTTTCGCGAGACGTTCAAGCTGGTGGGGCATCATGGGAACATCGGTGGCGACGACTGCGATGATCGAACCCATCTCATGCTCATGGAACAGCGTGTCATTTTGGAGGTGTCGACCCACCGGAACACCCAGGATAGTGAGGTCCTGGCGTCGACCATGATTGGCTTGAACCAGGACGCCAACGTGAAATTCCTGGCCTCCTACTGAGAGCCGGCGTGAACTGGTTCCGGTGCCTCCCTTGAATTCATAGCAGACCATGCCGGTTCCGCCACCCACATTGCCTTCTCGAAGCGGACCATCAGTTGCCTGATCCAGCGCCTCTCGGGCGTGCGCCTCGGTCACGTGCAGTCCATTAATGTCGTTCAAGGTGCCGTCATAGGTTTCGGCGACGACGGGCATGGCCCACAGATGCTCGGACCCCCAATGCTCGGGATAGGTGTCGATAATCCACTTAACGGCAGCCTGGTGTACCCGCCCCACGCTGTGGGTATTGGTAATCATGATCGGGCCAAGCAGGTATCCTCCGTCCCGGATCCAGTGGGTGCCGGTCATCTCACCATTGCCGTTCAGGCTATGTGTTCCGGCCCAGACTGGCTGAGGAATCGCGTCACGGCCTCGTGGAAGAATTGCCGTCACGCCCGTTCGGACCGGACCGCCGCCGGTGACAAGCGGACCTGCCCCTGTCATCAGCGTTTTATAGCCCACCATCAGCCCAGGCACATCGGTAACCGCGTTATGCGGTCCCGGCGTGCCAGAGAAGTCCAAACCCAGTTCACGTGCGCGTTTTGCTGCCATTATCTGATTTTGGCGGGCTTAAGAAAGATATTCAGTCTGTTGACCAAGAGTGAGTCACCTTGGATTAATTAGAGATGGCACAGGGTTTGCGGAGTTCATCGGGTTAATCGTCAAGCTTATCCCTCAGCTGGTCGCGAGACTGAAAGCTCCCCCACAACAAGAAGCAGGGGTATGCTATAAGAGGGTGGGTGGGAGCGCAAACCATCACAATGACCGACTCCAAAAAGAATCGGCTACCGACTTCAATTAAGGAGGTTATCTCCGATTATCCCCAGATAGACGAGTCGATCCATCGTTATGTCCCGCGGCATACTTTTGAAGACCCTGCTGGAAAATTGAGCGAGCCGGTTATCAGGGCGATCCGCTGATGAAAGAGATGGACAACGCTGCGATCTATGTTCTGGAGCCCTCTGGCCCTCCAGAAAGTGACGTGCTGGATCGGAACCTCAGGGCAATTCGGCAACAGGGGTTTGAAGTGGATTACACCCCTTGTCCGGTCGATGCAAAGACCCGCCTGGAAATCGGTGGAGTCGACATTCGTCTTGGTGCGCTGCAATCCGCTTTGGACGGCAAAAGCCGTTATCTTCTCAGCGCTCGAGGCGGCTACGGTGCCAGCGAACTTTTGAGCCGCCTTGACTGGGATGCGCTGGCAAAAGAGGTTCCGAGGGTTCTGATCGGGTTTTCTGATATCAGCGCGTTGCAAAGTGCGCTATACGCCCGGCTGAATTGGCCGTCTTTACATGCCCCCATGCCGGGGTCTTCACTGTGGCAGGATGGAGAAGACATTAGGGCGCTTCTGGGTCTATTGAAGTCAGACCGCCCCTGGACAGGGAGCATTGGCGTGGCGCCGGTCTCAAAGGCTTTGGGCCTGGAGTGTCAGGGGCGTCTCTTCGGAGGCTGCCTCAGCGTGCTAAGCAATCTGGTGGGGACTCCTAATCTGCCTTCGGACCTTTCCGGGCATGTCCTCTTTTTTGAGGACACCGGAGAAAGTGCGCCCAGGCTGCTGCGATATTGGCGTCAGTGGCTGGATAGCGGCCTCTTAAAGGGCGTCAGTGCTGTGGTATTCGGCCGGTTTACAGACATGGGTTCAATAGCAGAGGCAGACTCATGGGTCGTCACCGAGCTGGCCGCCAGGACACCGTGCCCGGTTTTTTCCTCGCGTGACTTCGGGCACGTGACGCCTAACGTGCCGCTTGCTATTGGCGCGCAGGCTGAGATCAAGCACGATCGCCTTCTCTGGAATCTTGATCTGTAGGAGAATTGTCTTAAGGATGTCTTGTGCTGGGAATGGGTGCAAAGTACCATCCGGGTGTTGCCAAGCGGCGCCGTTCCAACCTTCCGAAAGTCAAATTTGAGGAGTTCCCAGATGTTCACAGGCAGTATGGTGGCGATGGTCACCCCGATGCACGATGATGGCAGTGTTGACTGGACCGCATTGGAGGGGTTGGTAAATCACCACATTGCGGAAGGTACTGATGCCATTGTCTCCGTAGGAACCACAGGCGAGTCTGCTACCCTGAACCATGATGAACATGGCGAGGTGATCGCGAGGACAGTAAAAGCGGCAGCTGGACGCATTCCCGTGATCGGGGGGACGGGGGCCAATTCGACAGCCGAAGCCATCTCATTGACCCGCCATGCCGCTGAAGCGGGTGTCGATGCCTGCCTTCTTGTGGTGCCGTACTACAACAAGCCTCCCCAGGAAGGTCTCTATCAGCATTTCAAGGCGATCGCCGATGCCGTTTCGACTCCTCAGATTCTGTATAACGTACCGGGGCGTACCGGTGTGGATATGCAAAACGACACGACTTTGCGTCTTGCCGAGATTGACAACATCGTCGCAATCAAGGACGCGACCAATGACCTTGATCGTGGCCGGGATCTGATCAGCCGTGCGCCGCAGGACTTTCTGATCTATTCCGGAGAAGACGGGACGGCTTGCGAATTAATGATTGCAGGCGGCAAGGGTACCATTTCGGTGACCGCTAACGCCGCTCCCAACCTGATGCATCGGATGTGCCAGGCGGCGATTGCCGGAGACGCCGACTCGGCGCGAGCGCTCAATAACCAACTGGCGGATTTGCATAAAGCCATGTTTGTAGAATCCAACCCGATCCCGGCGAAATGGGCAGTCTCGCAACAAGGACTTATGGGTGGGGGCATTCGTTTGCCGCTGCTTCCTCTGTCTTCAAACTGTCAAGACGAGGTGCGCTCCGCGATGTCCGACGCCGGCGTCCTGTAAAGACATTTCAATCAGGGTTAACGCGTCGTGCCAAGAGGTGAAGAGCTTTATTCGGGCAAAGCCAAGTCCGTCTTCCTGACTGAGGATCCTGCTCGGCTTGTCCTGGAGTTCCGGGATGACACCTCGGCGTTTGATGGGCAGAGAGTCGATCAGCTCGACCGCAAGGGGATGATCAACAACCGCTTTAACGCTTTCATCATGGAGCACCTGGAGACGCAGGGGGTTGCGACGCATTTTGACGCACTGCTCAGTGACAATGAATCCCGGGTCAAGCGCCTTGATATGATTCCGGCCGAGTGTGTTGTTCGTAATGTCGCAACAGGTTCTTTATGCCGTCGTCTGGGGGTGGAAGAGGGCTTGGATCTTGTGCCGCCGACTTTCGAGTTCTTTTTAAAGAATGACGAACTGCACGATCCCATGATCAACGAGTACCACATTGCGTCTTTTGGTTGGGCGAGTTCGGCTGAAGTCGAGTCGATGAAAGCCCAGACCTTCCGAGTCAATGAAATCCTAAGCAAGCTTTTTGCTGGCAGGGGCATGATTCTGGTGGACTTCAAACTAGAGTTCGGCCGTTTTGACGGCGAGCTGCTGCTCGGAGACGAGTTTACGCCCGATGGATGCCGGCTCTGGGATGTTGATACCCGCAAGAAACTCGATAAAGATCGATTCCGTCAGGGGCTCGGTGGTGTCGTGGAGGCCTATGAAGAGGTGGCTCTCCGACTCGGTGTCGATCTTGAGGCCATCATTGCGGGCTGATCGCCTGCTTGGGACCCGGCCGTGTTGATACTGGGCGGCGGGCCCGCTCTCACGCCGTTTAACCTTGAGAAGTTCGCAGCCCGCGTGGCGGATCGGCAAATCGGGATTCGCGCGTGCTCGGCTCGGTTTTTTTATCTCGTTGACAGTGTTCGCGGGCTGGATCCCGTTGAGATCCAGATTCTCGAAAATCTGCTGGAAGCCTCCCTGGAAAGCGCGCAGAAGCTTGTGCTTACCGGTGATCCGATTCGAGTGATTCCTCGTTACGGAACCCGATCGCCCTGGTCCACCAAAGCGACCGACATTGCCCGTCACTGCGGCCTGGCTTTGGTTCGGAGAATTGAGCGCGGCGTTGTCTGGCAAATTGAGGGCGGCGAAGAACGGGAAGAATCTAGGAGAGAATTGCTTCCGTTGCTCTATGACCCAATGACGGAATCCGTTGTCAAAAACGCGCAGGAGCTGGACCAGGCGTTTGCGCTAAAGACACCTGCACCCCTTGAAGTTGTGGATGTCCTGAACGGCGGCTTGCAGGCGCTCGAGATTGCAAATAACCGGGAAGGCTTTGCGCTGACACGTCAGGAGTGTGAGTACCTTGCGGAGGCTTATCTCGAGATGGGCCGCAACCCCACAGATGCCGAGTTGATGATGTTTGCGCAAGTCAACTCAGAGCATTGCCGGCACAAAATTTTCAATGCGAAGTGGACGCTGGATGGGGCAGTTCAGGACGTCTCCCTCTTCGAGATGGTGCGAACGACACATGCCCGACATGGTGAAAAGACATTAAGTGCGTATAGTGATAACGCAGCAGTACTGAAGGGTTACCCCGCGTCATGGTTTCTGCCGGAACCCTCCGACGGCGAATACCGCCAGATCGCCGAACCGCTGCACCTCGTTGCCAAGGTCGAAACCCACAATCACCCGACGGCCATTTCTCCGTTTCCTGGCGCAGCGACCGGTTCGGGGGGTGAGATCCGGGATGAAGGGGCAACGGGTCGTGGTGGCAAGCCCAAAGTCGGAGTCACCGGGTTTTCGGTCTCCGATCTGCGCTTACCGGATGCGCGAATGCCCTGGGAACTCCCGCACCAAAGCCCGTCTCGGATCGCGCCACCACTGCAGATCATGCTCGAAGGACCTATCGGGGCTGCATCCTTCAACAACGAGTTCGGCCGGCCGAATGTCGCAGGGTACTTCCGCACCCTGGAGGTGGAAACGGATGAAGGTGATCCTACCCGTCGGCATGGCTATCACAAGCCAATCATGATCGCTGGCGGGCTTGGCAATATCCGCGACTGTCATGTGCACAAGCGAGCGATTCCCCCCGGGACCAAGTTGATTGTACTGGGAGGCCCGGCGATGCTGATTGGGCTCGGAGGTGGTGCGGCATCCAGCGTGGATTCCGGCAAAAGCGACGAAGCATTGGATTTTGCCTCCGTGCAAAGGGGTAATGCCGAAATGCAGAGGCGTTGCCAGGAAGTTATCGACCGCTGTATCGCACTGGGGTCTGACAACCCGATTATCTCAATCCATGACGTCGGCGCGGGAGGGCTCTCTAATGCGCTCCCGGAACTCGTTCACGATGCGGACCTTGGGGCGCGATTCGACGTCGACGCCATCCCTTCTGATGAACCTGGGCTCTCTCCGATGCAGTTGTGGTGCAACGAGGCGCAGGAGCGCTACGTCCTGGCCGTGGCGCCGGAAAAACTCGAGGCCTTTCAAGCGCTCTGCGAGCGGGAACGGTGTCTCTTTAGCGTCGTCGGAGAGGCCTGTTCGGAAGCCCTGCTGCATCTTGCTTTTGCCGAGAAGTCGGGTGAGTCGAAAAAAGGCGGGGCCGCTGACCCAGTGCCGGTGGATCTTCCCATGTCCTTACTCTTTGGCAATACGCCGCGGATGTATCGGGAAGGACTCAGCCGCTCTCGTGCCTATCCTGATCTTGAGCTGGACGACATCACAGTCAGTGAAGCGCTGGATCGGGTACTGCGCTTGCCGGCCGTCGCCGACAAGACCTTTCTCGTGACGATCGGTGACAGAAGTGTGGGTGGTCAGGTGGTGCGCGATCAGATGGTTGGGCCATGGCAGGTTCCCGTAGCGGATGCCGGCATCACGACAGCGGGTTTCGATAGTCATACCGGGGAAGCGATCTCGATGGGCGAGCGGACACCGCTTGCACTCATCAATGCGCCTGCCAGTGGCCGCATGGCGGTCGCGGAGGCGATCACCAACATCGCCTGTGCGGGGATCAGCGAACTGTCGGACATTCATCTTTGTGCCAACTGGATGGCGGCGGCAGGTGAGGCCGGGCAGGATGCGGATCTCTTTAAGACAGTTGAAGCCGTTGCGCTCGAGCTTTGCCCAGCGCTCGGTATTTCGATCCCGGTGGGAAAGGACTCCATGTCCATGTCCAGCCGCTGGAATGAGAACGAAGACAGTTTCAGCGTTTCTTCGCCCCTGTCCCTTATCGTGACTGCATTTGCTCCCGTGGCGGATGTGCGCCGTTCTGTTACGCCTGTGCTGGATGTCTCGGGTGAGTCGGTGCTGCTTCTGATAGATCTGGCACGAGGCAAACAGCGGCTTGGAGGCTCTGCTTTCGCACAGGTTTATGGGCAGGTAGGTAACGAGGTGCCGGATCTGGATCATCCGGAGGACTTGTGCGGATTTTTTGCGGCAACCCGACGATTATTGGCCAGTGACTTGGCCCTGGCTTATCACGATCGTTCCGATGGCGGCTTGATTGTCACCCTGATGGAAATGGCTTTCGCCAGCCGTTGTTCGCTCGATATTGACATCGGAAAAGCACAGGATCCGCTCGCTTATCTATTTTGTGAGGAACCGGGCGCCGTGATTCAGGTGAGCGAAAATGAACTGGATCGCGTGCGCAAGATTTTTGATGAGGAGGGCATTGGCTCATGGGTGCGACCATTGGGAACAGCCTCAGCAGGAAGCGATTCGATCCGTATTGGCAGCGACGCTGACGTCCTGCTCGAAACAAGCCGTTCTTCGCTCCACCGAACCTGGTCGGAACTGACTTTCCGCATGCAGAGTCTTAGGGATAATCCTGAGTGCACGGTTCAGGAATATGACCGTTTGACTGATTTGTCGGATCCTGGTCTCAGTGCCGAACTGACTTTTGATCTGACGGTCAATCCTGCCACACAAGCGATCTTGGGCGGGGCACGTCCGCGAGTGGCGATTCTGCGCGAACAGGGAGTTAACGGCCATATGGAAATGGCTGCCGCTTTTGACCGCGCCGGCTTCCGAGCGGTGGATGTGACGATGTCTGATCTTAAGGCCGGGCGACAGCATCTTGACGCGTTTCAGGGCCTTGCTGCGTGCGGCGGTTTCTCTTTCGGGGATGTTCTGGGTGCGGGGCAGGGTTGGGCAAAGTCCATTCTGTTTGAGTCTCGGATGCGTGAACAGTTCGAGGCATTTTTCTCCCGAGAAGAGATATTTGCGCTCGGTGTATGCAATGGCTGCCAGATGATGGCGTCCCTTAAGGAGTTGATCCCTGGCGCCGAGCATTGGCCGAATTTCTCTCCAAACGAATCGGGCCAGTTTGAATCCCGGGTCGTGATGGTCGACGTCCTGGATAGTGATTCAGTCTTGTTTCAGGATATGGCAGGCACCCGCGTTCCCGCAGTCGTCGCGCACGGCGAGGGTCGGGCCGACCTGGGTCAGGATATCCTTGACACCCTTCGTGGGCGCAACCAGATCAGTTTGCAGTTTGTGGACAATTACGGAGAAAGGGCGGCCCGCTATCCTTTTAATCCTAACGGCTCCACTGAAGGAGTCACGGGACTTTGCGCAGCAAACGGAAGGGTGACGATCATGATGCCCCATCCCGAGAGGAATTTCCGAACCGTTACAAACTCGTGGCACCCTGAGGATTGGGGTGAGCACGGCCCCTGGTTGAGGATATTCCAGAACGCGCGGGCATTTGTCGACTGACATGCTGCTCGCGGATCAGGGTTTCTCCTACATCGCGCTGTAGGAGGGTCCACCCCCGCCTTCGGGAGTCACCCAGGTGATGTTCTGACTGGGATCCTTGATATCGCATGTCTTGCAGTGAATGCAGTTCTGCGCGTTGATTTGGAAGCGTTGCTCTGATCCTTCGTCAACGATCTCATAGACACCCGCTGGGCAGTACCGCTGTGCCGGTTCCGCCCACTTAGGCAGGTTAGTGCGTAGAGGGATGTCGCTGTACGCCAGTTTTAGGTGAGCCGGTTGGTCCTCCTCATGATTGGTATTGGTCAGGTAGACCGAACTGTTCTTGTCGAAGGTCAGTACCCCGTCGGGTTTGGGGTAGTCGATTGGCGAGACTTCACTGCTTTCCTTGAGGGAAGCATGATCCCAGGAGTGATCCGTTAAAGTGAAGGGCATTTTGCCGCGCAGCCAGTTTTGATCGATGTAGTTAAAGGCTCCGCCGATATACGGCCCGAACTTGTGAAGCGCTGGCCCAAAGTTGCGTGCCCCTTTGAGCTCCGGATAAAGCCAGGAACAGCGCAGGTGCGAGTCGTAGTGAGTGTGATCCTTTCCACCTGGGTCTCCGTCCAGCAATACTTCCATGATCGTATCGGCGGCGAGCATTCCTGACTTCATTGCCGTATGTGTCCCTTTGATCTTGGCAAAATTCAGCGTACCGGCATCGCATCCCACGATGAAGGCGCCGGGCAGAGACATTTTTGGCAATGAATTGAACCCGCCTTTGGTGATAGCGCGGGCGCCGTAAGAAAGTCGTTCGCCGCCGGCCAGGGTCGGTGCGATCTTTGAATGGGTCTTGAAGCGCTGCAATTCGTCGAACGGGCTGAGATAGGGGTTGTCATAGTTAAGGTCGACAATGAGGCCCAGTGCGACCTGGCAGTCTTCCAAGTGATAAAGAAAAGCTCCGCCCGATGCGCCATGTTCTGAAAGCGGCCAGCCCGCCCCGTGAACAACAAGTCCAGGCTGGTGCAATGCCGGATCAATCTGCCAAAGCTCCTTCAGACCAATACCGTAGTGTTGAGGTGAGGAGTCGTGATCCAGAGCGTATTGCTGGATCAGTTGTTTGCCGAGATGTCCACGACAGCCCTCCGCGAAGACCGTGTATTTGGCATGCAGTTCCATTCCGGGCTCGTAGGCCGCTTTAGCTTCCCCATCTTTGCCCCGGCCCATCTCTCCTGTGGCCACCCCCTTAACCGCGCCTTTGTCATTAAAGAGCACTTCACTTGCCGGAAACCCGGGGTAAATCTCCACGCCCAGCGCTTCAGCCTGTTGTCCTAGCCAGCGAACCACTTGCCCAAGACTGACAATATAATTTCCGTGGTTATGCATGGTTCGCGGAGCAAGCGCGTTGGGGATCTTCACGGCTTTGTCGGGTCCGGTGAAAAAGTAGATTTCATCGCGGGCAACCGGTGTATTGAGCGGCGCCCCGCGCTCTGCCCAATCCGGAAAGAGTTCATTGAGTGCGGTGGGCTCGATCACGGCCCCGGAAAGAATATGGTCCCCCACGGCTGCGGCCTTTTCCAGCACGACAACGCTCAGTTCGTGGTCTTTTTCGGCGGCCAACTGCATCAACTGGCAGGCCGTTGCCAGTCCGGCAGGTCCGCCCCCGACAATCACGACATCCACTTCCATGGATTCGCGTTCGATTATTTCTTGTGCTTCGCTCATAGCTTTGTCGGGAAATTGTTCGACAAGGATAGCCCGGACGGGGTCGATGTGGCGTCCTTATTGCGACGCTCACCCCCCAAAGTCTGTGCAAATCGACAGACGAACGATAACATTAGCCGGGTGAGTCTTTGGGCTTTTGGGAGCTTTGGATGAAGATGGCGAACTCCAGCACTTTTGATTTATCCGCACTGCCTTTTTCTGTGCCTGGGCATTTTTACAAAGGAAATCTGCATACCCATTGCACCGAGTCGGATGGCGACTATCCCGCCGAGGAGGTGATCCGAAGATATCAGGAGAAGGGGTACGATTTTCTTGCCCTAAGCGACCACTTTCTGGAGTGTTATGGGTTTCCTGTAACCGATACCCGAGAGCTTCGGTCAGCGGATTTTACGACTCTGATCTCAGCAGAGCTGCATACTGGCAATCTGCACAACGGGGAAACCTGGCATGTGCTCGCTGTGGGGTTGCCATTGGACTTTGCCCCGCCAGAGGAGCACGAAGGTATCGAAAGCCTTTCGAAAAGGGCGTTTGATGCAGGGGCCTACATTGGGTTGGTCCACCCCGCGTGGTATGGACTGGCCCCAGAGGATGCCAGGGTGCTTCCCTTCGCCCATGCCGTTGAGGTCTACAACCACGGTTCCCAAATGGAGAACGATCGCGGTGACGGATGGGCGCTTTGCGACATGCTTTTGAATGAGGGGGTACGACTGCATGGATTTGCGACCGACGATGCCCATCATCTCACCCATGACGCCTTTGGCGGGTGGATTCATGTTAAAGCCGACAGTCTTGATGCAGACCTCCTTCTTGAAAGCCTGAGGGCGGGTCGATACTACTCGTCGCAGGGGCCGATTCTTAAAAACATCGAGTGTGTCGATGGAGAGATTCTGGTGGAGTGCTCTGCGGTAGATGCGATCATGGTGACGGGTCGGGGCTCGAGGGCCGAGAAGGTGCTGGGCACTGACCTGACGTCGGTGCGACTGCCCATGAAACGTTTCGCCGATGCGTTCTTTCGTGTCACGGTAGTGGATAGCGGCGGACGTAAGGCATGGTCTAATCCTGTTTGGCTGAATGGAGATTAGCAATTGAGGATGCAAGCGGATGAATCTTGAAAATCTTCCCGCTCTGGTGACGGGCGGGGGTTCAGGAATGGGGGCAGTGACGGCGCGAATGCTGTCCGGCCGCGGCGCGCGGGTTGCGGTACTGGACCGTGATATCGATGCGGCGCGAAAAACGGCACAACAGATTGATGGATTGGCGCTTGAGGCAGATGTGTCCAGTGCGCAGTCGGTCGACGCAGCCCTGCAGCAGATTATCGATAAGTGGGGTGCACCGAGAGTTGCGGTGAGTTGCGCCGGGATTGCCCCGGCCTCGCGGATTGTCGGCCGCGAAGGGCCGCATGATCTCGATCTTTTTCAGCAGGTCATAAACATTAACCTTGTGGGCACTTTCAATGTACTGCGTCTGTGTGCTGCACAGATGGCGAAGCTCGAACCGCTGTCCGAGGGCGGCAGCCGCGGGGTCATCATTAACACCGCTTCCGTCGCTGCTTATGAGGGACAAATTGGCCAGGCAGCTTACGGTTCGTCAAAGGGCGGGGTAGTAGCCTTGACCCTGCCTGCCGCGCGGGAACTTTCCCGCTTTGGCATTCGCGTGATGACCGTCGCTCCCGGACTCATTGGGACACCGATGCTGTTGAATATGCCCAACGAGGTTCAAGACAGTCTGGCCAGTCAGGTGCCGTTTCCTGCACGCCTTGGCAAACCTGAAGAATTTGCTGATCTGGTCTCTCATATCATCGATAACGAGATGCTGAACGGCGAAGTGATCCGACTCGACGGGGCGATTCGGCTCGCGCCGAAATAGTAGGGTTCATCCCAGGTCAATGAGCCATGCCGCTTAGCACCGAACATCTCATTCTTTTTGGCTTGCTGCTCGGTGTTTTTGGCTTTTTGCTCTGGGGTCGGGTTCGTTACGATCTGGTGGCGTTCGCGGCTCTGATTCTGGCGCTTATTCTGGGCACGGTTCCGGGAGATGCGGCGTTTTCCGGATTTGGTCATCCAGCGACGGTAATCATTGCTCTGGTGTTGATTGTCAGCCGGGGTCTTTTCAACTCAGGGGTGGTTGAGGCGATTGCCCGGGTGTGTGTAGCAGGGGTTAAAGGGATTGGCGCCCATATCGGACTGATGTCAGGGGTCGGTGGTCTGTTGTCCGCGGTCATGAACAATGTGGCTGCACTGTCACTCCTGATGCCTGTTGACCTTGAGGCGGCCCGAAAAGGCGAGCGCAGCCCGAGCCTTACGCTGATGCCACTGTCCTTTGCGACTATTCTCGGAGGGATGGTGACGCTGATCGGAACTCCCCCCAATATCGTCGTAGCCACGGTCCGGGAGGAGGCGCTTGGCAACCCCTTCCGGATGTTTGACTTTGCTCCAGTTGGCTTAGTCGTTGCCCTGGTCGGGGTCCTGTTTGTGGCGTTGATCGGGTGGCGGTTGCTGCCGTCAGGTCGACAAAAGGAGAATCCCGCCGTCGCGCTTGCGGACATGACCGGGTATGTTTTCGAGACGGCGGTGTCTGAAAACAGCAAACTGGTCGGAGCGCCGCTGCACGACGGGTTTCCGCTTGCGGAGGAACACGATGTCGTGATTACCGGGCTTGTCCGTAACCATGTTCGGCTTCCTGGTTCTGCGCGACGGGAGATAGTCAGGGAAGGCGACATCCTGGTTCTGGAGGGCGCTGCTGAGTCGATCGAACAGTTTGTCGGGACAGCGCGCCTGGGCAGTGGTGATCCGGATAAGCAGGTCGAATTGCTTGGAGGGTCGATGGAGATTGCGGAGGCCGTGGTACCCGTTGGGGCGAGGATCGCAGGCCGCTCTGCGACAGATATTCGGCTTGCCTATCGGCATGGAGTCATGTTGCTCGGTATTTCGCGTCGCGGTCGTTCTTTCCGGGAACGGGTGCGCAAACTGCAGATCCTCCCTGGAGATATTCTGCTGCTTTATGGTGCACAAGACCGGCTTGAGCACGCGATGCAGTGGTTGGGCTGTCTCGCGCTTGCAAACCGGGGGCTCACCGTCCTTCAGCGTCAGAAGGCAGGGCTGGCGATCGGCGCATTCGTCCTTGCGATCCTGGCGGCAAGCTTTGGCTGGGTGTATCTGTCCGTGGCGCTTGGTGCAGTCGTCGTGGTGTATGTCATTTTCGGGCTGGTGAAACCGACGGAAGTCTATGAATCAGTCGAGTGGCCCGTGATTGTCCTGTTGAGCTCTCTTATTCCTATTGGTAACGCGCTGGAGAGCAGTGGAGGAACCGCGCTGATTGTGCAGTGGATCCTGTCCGCTACGGAGGGTCTCGCACCGGTGATGGTGCTCGCCATCCTGATGATTGTCACAATGTGCCTTTCGGATGTGCTTAACAATGTCGCAACCGCGTTGATCGCCGCACCGATAGGGCTCGAGGTGGCGGAGCGGCTGTCGCTTAACCCGGACCCCTTCCTGATGGCGGTAGCCGTAGCGGCATCGTGTGCCTTTCTCACCCCCATCGGGCACAAGAACAACACCATTGTCATGGGGCCGGGAGGGTATCGTTTTGGCGACTACTGGCGTATGGGTTTGCCCCTGGAGATCCTGGTGGTTGCCGTAAGTCTTCCGGCGATCCTGTATTTTTGGCCGCTCAGCGGTTGAAGGTCTGCTATCGTCCAGACTTCGGGTGTTGGCTGACGATCAAATTGCCTGCAGAGGAGAAAGTTGATGACGGTGGGCGTGGGTGGTTCAACGGTGGAGCAGGAAATCGCGAACCTGTCTCGCCAGACAGGTTATGTTCCGATCTCAATTGGTGAGCGTCAGCAAAGAGTAGTAAGAGCCCAACGTCTCATGGTGGAGCAGGGTATCGACGCGCTGTATCTCGATGCCTCGACAAGCTTGTTTTATTTCACGGGTCTTCGTCTTTGGGCAAGCGAGCGGTTGCACGGGGCAGTAATTCCAGCACGAGGGGATTTGATCTACATAACGCCGGGTTTTGAAGAAGAAAAGACGCGGGCTATGTTGCTTTTTGGTGATGATGTTCGTACCTGGGAAGAGCATGAAGACCCCACTGCGCTCGTTTCCCGGTGTATTTCTGACAGCACTGACGCCCAGCCCCGTGTGGCGGTTGACCCGGCCACGCCATTTTTTGTCTTCGACGGACTGCGCCGAGCTATGCCCCAGGCGGAATTCCTGGACGGTGCTTGCATCACCGCAGGATGTCGGATGCAAAAGTCTGCCAATGAGATCGCGCTCATTCAGTTTGCCATGAATCTGACGCTTAAGGTCCAGCAAAGCGCTGCTCGGATCCTTGACGCGGGAATGAGTACGGTAGACGTGCAGGAGTTCTTAACTGCCGCCCATCTGAAATTGGGGACCGACGGTCCACCCGCCTTTCGGATCGTGCTGTTTGGCGAACCCACCGCCTACCCTCACGGTGTGCCTTATCCGCAGGAGCTAAAAGAAGGCGATATGGTGCTGATTGATACGGGCGCCACGGTCGGTGGATATTTCTCCGACATTACGCGCAGTTATGTGTTCGGTGAGCCAACGCTACGACAGCGCGATATCTGGAATCTTGAAAAGGCAGCCCAAGCCGCGGCATTTTCTGCCGCCAAGGTGGGAGCGCCTGCGGAGTCGGTAGATCGCGCGGCCCGTGATGTCATTGTGGATGCCGGGTTTGGTCCGGGGTATCAGGTGCCGGGCCTTGCGCACCGCACGGGCCACGGTATCGGACTTGATGTACATGAGGAGACTTACATTGTACCGGGCAACACCACTTCACTCTTGCCTGGGATGTGTTTTTCTAATGAACCGATGATCTGTATCTACGGAGAGTTTGGCGTACGCCTAGAGGATCATGTTTATATCACCGAGGACGGACCGCGCTGGTTTACCCAGCCTTCGCCGTCTATCGATCAGCCGTTTGCCTAGAGGATTGCTGGATCCACTGAGGGGATAAAGCCCGGCCCGATACTCAGGCAGGCTTTTCGATCAGTTCAAAAGTGATGCCGTCACTGTCGCGTAGATAAACGATTCTTGCCCCCGCATTGGGACCCTGATCAACCGTGATGATCTCGCCTTCGGCAGTAACCCCGTGAGCCGCCGCGGCCTCGATCAGTTCATCGAGGCCGGTGACGTCATAGGCAACGTGGCAAAAGCCCGTGTCGCAAGCGCGGGGCCGCACGCCAGTACGGTCATCCGGCCCGCTGTATTCGATGAGTTCAATACTGTGACTCGGTCCCCGCACGTAGGCAATCATCACCCGCGCACCCTTAAGCCCGGTGACGCGCTCTATCACCTCAGGAGCGCGCGGCGCTTTTGAGGTCACCTCAAAACCCAGCACATCGCGGAAAAAGGCAATGCTCCGGTCAAGGTCGGAGACCGTGAAACTGGTGTGGTTGGTGTCAAGAATTTTTGCCATAGTGTGCTGCTCGGTAAGGAAGGTGGGCAAAGCAATTGTGCTTGCTGTCTATGAACCGTTTGCTTGTTCTCGTAATTTGAATTTTTGGATCTTTCCGGTTGAGGTCTTCGGCAGTTCACCAAAGATTACGGTTTTCGGCGCCTTGAAGCTTGCAAGGTGCTCCTTGCAGTAGTCGATGATGTCCTGCGCGGATGCCGGCGAACCATCCCTTAAGCACACAAACGCACATGGGGTCTCTCCCCAGTGGTCGTCCGCTTTGGCGACGACCGCTGCTTCCAGGATTTCGGGATGGCGGTAGAGAGTGTCCTCAATCTCGATCGAGGAGATGTTTTCACCGCCTGAGATGATGATGTCTTTGGAGCGGTCTTTCAGTTGGATGTATTCATCAGGGTGCATGACGCCAAGATCCCCTGAATGAAACCAGCCGCCGGCAAAGGCTTTTTTCGTGGCTTTCGGATTCTTGAGATAACCTTTCATGACGATGTTGCCCCGGAACATGGCTTCACCCATCTCTGCTGCATCAGAGGAAACCGGATCCATGGTCTCAGGATTCATGATCTGCAGGTCCTCAAGCGCGTGATAGGGCACGCCCTGACGCGCTTTGGTGTTGGCTTGCTCATCAGGCGGTAACTCGTCCCACTGCGGCTTCCAGGAACAGATGACAGCGGGGCCGTAAGTCTCCGTGAGGCCATAGACATGGGTCATGGCGAACCCACTTTGTTCCATGGTGGCGAGCACGCTCGGAGGTGGCGGTGCAGCCGCCGTCATGACCTTAACCGTGTGCGTGAAATCCCGCCGCTCGTTGTCTGATGCGTTGATCAGCAGGTTAAGCACGATCGGGGCGCCGCAAAAGTGGGTCACGCTGTGATTTGCGATTGATTCAAAAATGGCGTTTGCACTGACGGAGCGCAGGCACACACTGGTTCCGCCTACTGCGGCGAGTGACCACGGAAAGCACCAGCCGTTGCAGTGAAACATGGGCAGTGTCCACAGATAGACGGGATGGTGCGCCATATCCCAACCCACGATGTTGCTCATGGCGTTGAGATAAGCCCCCCGGTGGTGATAAACAACACCTTTAGGATTTCCTGTTGTGCCGGAGGTGTAGTTGAGCGAGATGGCATCCCACTCGTTTTGGGGCAGGGTGATCGGCACCGTTGGATCACCGCTCTCGATCAGCTCTTCATAGGTTATTTCACCAAGTCGGTCTCCACCGGGGCCCTGAGGATCCTCTATATCGATGACGAGGATCTCGCGGCCAATCTGGCTGAGGGCTTCACGCATTACCGGAGCAAACTCCGTATCGGTGATCAGGACTTTGGCCTCGCCGTGCTCGAGGATAAAAGCCAGGGTGGCAGCATCGAGACGGATATTGAGAGCGTTCAGGACGGCGCCCGCCATGGGGATTCCGTAGTGGGCTTCGAGAATCTCAGGGATGTTGGGCGCCATCACGGCGACGGTGTCGCCTTTACCGATGCCGCGCGACACAAGCCCGCTGGAAAGTCGTCGGCATCTTTCAGCGGTTTGAGCCCAGGTGCGTCTCAGCGATCCGTGGATGACGGCTGGCTGTTCGGGATAAACCCGCTCTACGCGTCTTAACAGACTTAGAGGGCTTAAAGGGGCGTAATTGGCCGGCGTTTGGCCCAGTTCCTGGTCGAAGATGTCGGTCATCAGCGCGGTTTCCGGCGTGAGGAAAGGGGCCGGATCATAACCCAAGCCAGATGTTGTGACGCAGATGCTAAACCTTGTCTGAAAGGCACTTGTCGATTAAAATGCTGCACTGCAACAATTTAGTTCCATTCCTCAAATGTCCCAAAAACCTCCTGACACCGAAGCCGTCTCTCCCGAGAACATGGCTCAGACCATGGCAGATGTCATGACCCGTAGTCAGGAAATTGCGTCGAAATTTATGCTGAATCAGGCCGGAGCGCTAGACGATGGATTTGACCCTGTCCAGCTGGGCGAGCAGTTCCTCAAAAACATGGCGCAGGTAAGTTTCGACCCCCAGACGCTGATGAAGGCTCAGGCGGAGTTTTGGCAGGATTCGATTGCGCTGTGGCAGAGGGCCGCGCTCGGAGCGCTGGGTCAATCGGATCAGGGCGTTATTGTGCCTGATGCCGAGGACAGGCGCTTTAAAAGCGATGCGTGGAACGATGGAGTTGTGTTCGATTTCATCAAACAGTCCTACCTGCTTGCCTCTCGTTACGTGATGGCTGCGGCCGAATCCGTCTCGGGTGTGGATGATAAAAAGCGTGAGCAGTTCAATTTCTATACCCGCCAGTTTGTTGATGCGATGGCGCCGACCAACTTTGCCCTCACCAACCCTGATGTCCTGAAAAGGACCTTGGACTCCCAAGGCGAGAATCTGGTCAGAGGGTTTCAAAACATCCTGACCGATCTTGAGCGTGGGGAAGGCCAACTTAAAACACGGATGGTCGACACGGATGCCTTTGATCTGGGCCGTAACCTGGCCCTGACGCCGGGCAAAGTGATCCTGCAGAACGACCTGATTCAGTTGATCCAGTACGAACCAACGACAAAGGCGGTCAGCCGCACGCCGTTGCTAGTGATCCCGCCCTGGATCAACAAGTACTACATCCTGGATCTGCAGCCGAAGAATTCTTTAATCCGCTGGCTCGTCTCACAGGGGCACACCGTCTTCGTTATTTCCTGGGTTAACCCAGGCAGTGAACTTGCGGACAAAGGGTTTGAAGACTATCTGCTGGAAGGCCCGGTTGCGGCGCTTGATGCCATCAGGACGATTACCGGCACGGCGCAGAGCAATGTCATCGGCTACTGTCTGGGCGGGACGGTGCTCGCCGGGTTGCTGGCTTACCTGAAGGCGACTGGCGTTGCTGATCAGGTAGCGAGTGCCACGTTCCTGACGACGATGATCGATTTTGAGGAGCCCGGAGACCTCGGGGTCTTTATTGATGACGATCAGGTTGCAAGCCTTGAGAAGAAGATGAACCGCGACGGATACCTTGATGGTGCTGACATGGCGACGACCTTCAATATGCTGCGCGCCAATGATCTCATTTGGTCGTTCGTCATCAATAACTACCTGATGGGGGATGAGCCACTGGCCTTTGATCTTCTGTACTGGAACTCAGACTCCACCAGAATGCCCGCGAAGATGCACAGTGAGTATCTGCGTGCGATGTATCTTGAAAACCGGTTCAAGAAGTCAGGCGGTATGGTGCTCGGTGGTGTGGCGATCGACATCTCTTCGGTAGATACGCCCTGCTATTTCCTGTCGACCCAGGAAGATCACATCGCTCCGTGGCGTTCGACTTTCGCCGGTGCCAGTTTGTTGAAGGGGCCGGTGCGGTTTGTGCTGTCAGGCTCGGGTCACATCGCGGGAGTGGTGAACCCTCCTGAATCAAACAAGTATGGCTACCGCACCCATCGGCGCCGCCTTAAAGGCGATGCCGATGGGTGGTATGAAAGTGCGACCCAAAAAGAGGGATCCTGGTGGCCGGATTGGCAACAGTGGGTCTCGAAGTTCTCGGGAACAAAAGTTAAGCCTCGAAAGCCCGGAACGAAAAAAGCCTACCCCGTGCTGGAAGCGGCACCGGGTGCTTTCGCCGCAAATCGGCTTGATGAGGCAGAAAGCGGGTAAGCGCGTTACCGGCGGCGCCAGAAGATGCGGGTGCCGTTGCCCCGCCATTTGGGGTCGTTAAAGGATTCCCCTTGCCAGTCGGACCCTGGCAAACTCTCAATTACCTGATCGGTTAAGACTTCTTATTGGATGTAATTCGGGCGTTGGCGGGCAAGATGCCCATCACGGCCTGGGCGGTTACCGATTTGCCGGATCCAGATGCTCCGACCAGTGCCACCGTACTGCCTGGCTGAATATCAAAGTCAACCCCATGAAGAGCCTCGATTTCTCCTGCCGCCATCTTAAAGACAACGCGCAGATCCCGCACACTCAAGAGAGGTTCTTTCATGCGGTGCCTGCCTTTACAGATTCTGCTGTTGCGCTGGGCGGCGCGACTGAGAAACCGGCCGCCTGCATTACTGACCGGGCTCGATCCGGATAGTCCGAGGTGATTCCGTCGACGCCAAATTCAACGGCCTTATGAAATGCCTCGTCTTCGTTAAGGGTCCAGGTATGCACAGAAAGCCCCAGCGTTTGCGCTTCCTGTACTCGCTCTTTTGAGAGATCGGCAAAAGCAGGACCCCAGAATCGGCCTCCCGCGGCCTTGATGGCCTCGGGCAGGCTTGAAGAAAAGTGACAAGGATCAAATCCTGCGAGCCAAGGTGAGATTCCTTCTTGCAAGACGGTCGCGTCATGGTCGCGCTCGCTACTGAGATAGCCAGTAAAGATCTCGTCACTCAACCGTTGGATTGACTGAAGAAGCCTCCAGTCGAAAGCCTGGAGCCAAACGGAAGTCAGCAAATGGTGCTGCTTGAGTGCACCGACTACGATTCGGGCATAGTCGTCAGGATCCGGGCTTTCATCCGGATATCTTGGATCTGACTTGAGCTCAACGTTGAGGAGCGGTTGGTAAGGGGTCAGGGTTTGCCACCAGCGCACCAGATCGGAAAACATCGGAATCGGCTCTTCGTTGGTGCCCTGCTGGGAAGGAAAGCGCGCTTCCTGTGAAGAGCCTGGTCGCACCGTTCCCACATCGTAGGTTCTCAGCTGTGCTTCGGTCAGCGCATAGATAGCCGGCGTGGAACCTTCGACCCAGTTCCCAGAAGCATCGCGGCACAGGTCGCTGCTAAGGCGCGGGTCATGGTGCACTACCATCTTTTCATCGGCGCTGATCAGAATATCAAGTTCAAGCCCATGAACGCCGATAGCACAGGCGCTGGCGAATCCCGCGAGGGTATTTTCTGGTGCGAGCCCACGGGCTCCGCGATGACCATGAATCACACAGTTAGGCACGTTGTATTCGGTAAAGGCCGGGCAATTTGCGTAAGATTAACTATATCAGGGCAGCCCGTCGCCTAACATTGCGGAATCGAATCTATCCTTGACATGTCGAAAAAAAATAACATTGCCTTTTCCGATGGGGAACAATGGCTTGAAGACCGTGGTTTCAATCTTAGAGCCGTGGTGGATCCCTCTACATTTCCTGAGGACCTTGCAGCCGTCTGGGACAGAACCGGTATCCCCCGAACGCCGTCAGAGCGTCTGGTGTTACTCGGCATGGGTGGGCCGGGTCTGTGGGAATGGATGAATGTACAGGGGTTGTCTGAGCCCAATCCCTTTGATGAGATTTCGCGTCGCACAGTGGTCGAAGTCTCTGAGCGTTTCTGGGGAGACCGCAACCCGAAGATTCTGTATCCCGGGGAGGCTCTGATTCCGCTGCAGCAGGTTGGCCGCTTTGCGGGATGGTCGGTACCCTCACCGCTGGGCCTGGATATCAGCCCGGTGTACGGACCCTGGTTTGCTTTCCGTGCTGCGTTTTTGACCCGCAGTCCTTTGCCGCTTACCGATATCTTGCCCGCGGCGTCACCCTGTGACACCTGTCAGGATATGCCCTGCATTCAAGCGTGCCCCGTAGGGGCCGTCCAGCGGGAGGAAGCGCTGGATCGCGAGCGTTGCCTGAAACGGCGCTTTGCCGATGAGGGGGGCTGCGGGATTCAATGCTATTCGCGCCTGGGCTGCCCAATAGGGATAAAGTGGAGATATTCCCAACGGCAACTGCACTATCATGGGAAGCGATCTTTGCAAAGTCTACTTGCCTGGAAGCAAGCGTCAGGCTGCTAACCGACTATTATTAAATCGTCGTTCTGTGGTTGGGTTCAGGCGCCATCCTCCGGTAAAATCGTGTGATCGGCAAAAGCCGAGACAGATTCCATATTCCAATTAACGACAGGCACACATCGAGAAAACCATGTTCAGTAGCAAAGATACGATTGCAGACTTTGATCCACAGCTTCAGGAAGCCATTCAGAACGAAAAACAGCGTCAGGAAGAACACATTGAACTGATTGCTTCCGAAAATTATGCGAGCCCGCGTGTCCTAGAAGCGCAAGGGAGCGTCTTGACCAACAAGTATGCTGAAGGCTACCCCGGCAAGCGCTACTACGGCGGTTGTGAGTTTGTCGACGTCGCTGAACAGTTGGCGATTGATCGCGCAAAGGAACTCTTCGGTGCAGATTATGTAAACGTACAACCGAACTCTGGATCAGGGGCTAATATCGCGGTCTACATGGCACTTTTGAATCCCGGAGATATGGTGATGGGCATGAGTCTTGCTCATGGAGGGCACCTCACTCATGGTGCCGCAGTAAATTTTTCGGGAAAGCTATATAACGCGGTGCAGTATGGTCTTAACACCGACACCGGTGAGATTGATTACGACGAAGTCGAGCGGCTTGCGAAAGAGCATCAGCCAAAGATGATCGTTGCGGGTTTTTCCGCATACAGCCTGGTCCTGGATTGGCAGCGTTTCCGTGATATTGCCGACAGCATCGGTGCATACCTACTTGCTGATATGGCGCATGTCACCGGTCTGGTGGCAGTCGGTCTTTATCCTAGCCCGGTGTCTATTGCCGACGTGACAACGTGCACTACGCATAAGACACTTCGCGGCGCCCGCGGCGGCATGATCATGGCGCGGTCCAATCCCGAGATCGAGAAGAAGTTGTCATCGCTGGTTTTTCCTGGCACTCAGGGTGGGCCGCTGATGCATGCAATCGCCGGCAAGGCGGTGGCCTTCCTGGAGGCGTTGCAACCCGAGTTCAAAACATACGGTGAGCAGGTAATTGCTAATGCCCAGGCGATGGCGAAGGCGTTTATTGATCGGGGCTACGACATTGTCTCCGGCGGTACGGTGAACCACCTGTTCCTTTTGGACCTGATCAATAAGGGTATTACCGGCAAAGACGCGGATGCGGCATTGGGTCGGGCTTACATTACCGTCAACAAGAATTCGGTTCCCAATGATCCCCAGTCGCCGTTCGTAACTAGTGGATTGCGCATTGGTTCTCCCGCTGGGACGACCCGTGGATTCAAAGAGACGGAAATGGCACAGGTTGCAGGGTGGATCTGCGATATTCTGGACAATATGGGAGATGAGTCGGTCGTCGACGCCACCCGCGAAAAAGTGAAAGAGCTTTGTGCTCGCTTCCCCGTGTATCGGGAGGCGTAAAGCGGTTCAAAACCCGTCCTGGTTGCGGGCGCATTTTGGGGGTGTTCTCGTCCTCGACGGCGTGGTGCTGTTTAGGGGGTCAGGAGCAGTGTGAGAAAAGATCGTTATTCTATTTTTAGCCTGGCACGTAACGCAGTCAGTTACCACCAAGACTGGTCAGAGGCCTGGCGCAGCCCCGAGCCTGCGCCTTCCTACGATGTGATTGTGGTAGGCGGCGGCGGGCATGGCCTCGCAACCGCCTATTACCTCGCTGCTGAGCACAACGTGGGACGCATCGCGGTTCTCGAGAAAGGATGGATCGGCGGCGGCAATACGGGCCGGAATACGACGATTGTGCGCTCGAACTATCTTTGGGACGAAGCCGCGCATTTGTATGAGAAATCCTTAAAAATTTGGGAAGGGTTGAGTCAGGAACTCAACTTCAATGTCATGTTTAGCCAGCGCGGCGTGATGAATCTCGGCCACACTCTCCAGGACATGCGGGATATTTATCGTCGCTCAAACGCCAACCGCCTGAACGGAATCGACAGCGAGATCCTGACACCCGCTGAGATAAAGGCAAAAGTCCCAGCGATGAACGTGTCGAGTGAGGCACGCTATCCGGTGTTAGGTGCTTCGTTCCAACCGCGCGGCGGGGTGGCGCGGCATGACGCCGTCGCCTGGGGTTTTGCCCGAGCGGCAGACGCCCGAGGAGTCGATATCATCCAGAACTGTGAGGTGACGGGTATTCGTCGTGAGAAGGGAGCGGTTTGTGGAGTGGAGACAAGCCGAGGATATATCAGCGCCAAGAAAGTGGCCGTTGTGGTTGCTGGTCATGCCAGTGTTCTGGCGGATATGGCAGAATTGCGTCTCCCGGTCGAAAGCCATCCACTGCAGGCGCTGGTATCTGAGCCCCTCAAGCCGGTGCTTGACACCGTGATCATGTCCAACGCCGTCCATGGATACGTTAGCCAGTCAGATAAGGGTGAGCTTGTGATCGGGGCCGGCATTGATGCCTACACGGGATATGGTCAACGCGGTAGCTTTTCGATCATCGAGGGAAACGTCGCCGCGATAGTTGAGCTTTTCCCTATCTTCAGCCGGGTGCGGATGCTTCGCCAGTGGGGCGGAATCGTGGATGTTTGCCCCGATGCCTGTCCGATCATTTCCAAAACGCCTGTCTCCGGGCTTTATTTCAACTGCGGATGGGGCACAGGGGGGTTCAAGGCAACTCCAGGCTCGGGTTGGGTATTTGCGCACACCGTGGCTCGGGATGAACCTCATGAACTGAATGCGGCATTTGATCTCGATCGGTTTACTACCGGTGCGCTGATTGATGAACACGGTGCGGCTGGGGTCGCGCACTAGAACGCAAAACGAGGGATTCCGATGCTGCAAATCGAATGTCCCTGGTGCGGAGCACGTGATCAGGAGGAGTTTCAATATGGAGGTGAGGCTCATATTGTCCGCCCAGAGAATCCTGACTCCTTAACGGATGCACACTGGGCCGATTACCTTTTCAATCGGACAAACGTCAAAGGGGTGCATGCCGAACAGTGGTGTCACGCAGCAGGCTGTCGCCGCTGGTTTAATGTGCTGCGAGATACGATGAGTTACAAGATCCTGGCCGCTTATCGGCCCGGAGAGCAGCCTCCGGGAAGTGAGGAATGACCTCAGCGCGGCGGCTTCAAAGCGGTGGACTGGTTGATCGATCAAGGCGAATTCGATTCAAGTTCAACGGCCGTGATTACTTTGGCCATCCCGGCGATACCCTCGCGTCCGCGTTACTTGCACAGGGTGTACGCTTGTTCGGCCGGAGTTTCAAATATCACCGGCGCCGTGGCGTCGTTGGTGCGGGCGCAGAGGAGCCCAATGCATTAGTGCAGGTCGGTGAGGGCGCGTACAGCACGCCGAATCTTAAGGCGACCCAGGTTGAGTTGTACGACGGGCTAACTGCCCGAACGGTCAATGGCTGGCCGAGCCTGGCTTTCGATATTGGCGCGATCAATAACCGCCTATCGAGACTGCTGCCGGCGGGTTTTTATTACAAGACCTTTATGTGGCCCAAGTCGGCATGGATGCGCTACGAACATCATATTCGACATGCCGCGGGACTGGGTCGTACCCCGTCATTGCCGGACCCAGATCAATATGACAAGCGCCACGCCCACTGTGACGTTCTGGTCGTCGGTGCCGGTCCGACAGGACTGATCGCAGCGCTGGGGGCCGCGCGGTCGGGCGCGCGCGTCATGATGGTGGATGAACAATCCCAGCTCGGTGGCAGTCTGCTCTCGGCGCCCGCAGTCATCGGTGGTCAGGCTGGCCTGGACTGGGCTGGTGAGGTTGAAGCTGAGCTCAGGGCGCTTCCCGAGGTCACCATACTGAGCCGTTCCACCGTCACTGGCTATTACGATCATAATTTTCTCTCGGTCAACGAGCGCAGAACTGACCATCTCGGACCGGCGCAATCCGATACCCCGGGAAGTCGTGAGAGGCTTTGGCGGATCCGCGCCAAGCAGGTTGTGCTCGCCACAGGCGCGATCGAGCGTCCGCTGGTTTTTGACGGCAATGACACGCCAGGCGTCATGCTTGCCTCTGCTGTCAGTACCTATATCCATCGTTACGCCGTTGCGCCTGGCCGAAGCGGTGTGGTGTTTACAAACAATGATTCCGGTTACCAGGCGGCGATTGATATGTCCAACGCCGGAATGGAGGTGCGGGCCGTGGTAGATGTGAGAATGACGGCCGGTGCTGATGTGGCGAAAACTGTGGCAGACATGGGGATACCGGTCTATCTCGGGTACGTCGTGCCCTCTGTGCAATCAGGTTTACAAGGCCTTAAGCGAATCGAGATGGCGAAATTGTCGGCCGATGGGAGAGCTATCCTGTCGCATAAGGGTTTGGTGGACTGTCAGATCCTTGCCGTTTCCGGCGGTTGGAGCCCTGTTGTGCATTTGCATTCCCAGTCGGGCGGACGCCCCTGCTATCGGGAGAGTCAGGCCTGTTTTGTTCCAGGCACTTCGGTGCAGGACGAGCGTTCAGCGGGCGCGTGCGCCGGCAGTTTCAGCCTCGCCGCCTGCCTTCAGGAAGGTGCAGACGCCGGTGTCAGCGCAGCGGCGCAAAGCGGTTGGCCGGGAGGTTATGTGGATATTCCGGTTGCTGTCGAGCGTGACGAAGCACCGCTACAGCCGCTGTGGGAAGTCCCGGCGGGTGCGCTGGCAGGTGATCGCGTCAAGAAGTTTCTCGATTTCCAGAACGATACGACGGCGTCAGACATCCGATTGGCCGCCCGCGAAGGCTACCGGTCGATTGAGCACGTCAAGCGGTATACCGCACTCGGCTTCGGAACGGATCAGGGAAAGCTCGGCAATATCAATGGGCTCGCGATACTCGCCGAGACATTGGGTAAATCTCCGGGCGAAGTGGGAACGACAACGTTCCGACCCAACTATACGCCGGTGACTTTCGGCACGGTGGCAGGTCGTGCCCTGGGAGAGCAGCTTTTTGATCCGGTGCGCAAAACGGCGATACACGCCTGGCATGTCCGACGGGGGGCGATGTTTGAGAACGTCGGACAGTGGAAGCGTCCCTGGTTCTATCCGCGTGAAGGCGAGGAGTTGCATGCGGCGGTTAACCGTGAATGTCTAGCGACCCGAAGCAGTGTCGGCGTGCTTGATGCATCAACTCTGGGAAAGATCGATATCCGCGGTCCGGATGCTTCGCGATTTTTGAATCTGCTCTACACTAACAATTGGGATAACCTGCAGCCGGGACGCTGCCGATACGGATTCATGCTCGGTGAAGACGGCATGGTGATGGACGACGGCGTCACGACCTGCATCGCCTCCGATCATTATCTGATGACCACGACGACGGGCGGGGCGGCAGCGGTGATGTCCTGGATGGAGCGGTGGCTGCAGACCGAGTGGCCGGAACTCAAGGTGTATTTGACCTCGGTGACGGATCACTGGAGTGTCATGAGTGTCGCGGGCCCGAATGCTCGGGCCGTCATCAAGACCGCTGGGTGTGATCGGAATCTGGACGCCGAGGCTTTTCCTTTTATGAGTATGCAAAGTGGAGAGGTGGCCGGGATCCCAGCACGCATCAGCCGTATCAGCTTCAGCGGGGAGTCTGCGTTTGAGATCAGCGTTGATGCAAATCAGGGTCTGGCCCTGTGGGAAGCCATCATGACGGCAGGGCGGGACTACGACATCACTCCTTACGGCACGGAGGCTATGCATGTCCTGCGGGCAGAAAAAGGCTATGTCATTGTGGGTCAGGATACCGATGGATCGGTGACGCCGGTAGACCTGGGCATGGACTGGATTGTGTCCAAGAAAAAGGACTTTATCGGCAAGCGGTCTTTAAGTCGTTCCGATACCGATCGCCCAAACCGAAAACAGCTGGTGGGCCTAAAAACGCAAGATCCCGCCCGCGTACTGCCCGAGGGAGCCCAACTCGTCAATACGCCTCAGGCTGAACGACCCGTTCCCATGGTCGGTCACGTTTCGTCGAGCTACTACAGTGCACATTTGGGACACTCTATTGCACTGGCCCTGGTCAAGGGCGGTCTTTCCCGAATGGGTGGCACAATATATGCCCACCTGATGGACGGATCAGTGGTTCCGGCAACCATTTGTTCGCCCATATTTTTCGATCCTGAGAACGAGCGAACCAAGTCATGAAGCAGCCCATCGTTATCACGACCGCAATTACAGGGTCGCAGCCAAGAAAAAGGGACAATCCCGCATTACCGGTAACGCCTGCAGAGCAGATTGAATCCACTCATGAGGCCTTCGAGGCAGGTTCCTCACTGGTGCATATCCATGTCCGTGACAAAGACGAAAATTCCTCCTCTGATCCCGAGTTGTTTGGCCAAGTGCAGGAAGGCGTCAGGAAGCATTGCCCGGGGATGATCATCCAGTTTTCCACAGGTGGTCGCGGTCGTGACGCCGATCAGCGGGGCGCCATGATGTACCTGAAGCCTGATATGGCCTCGTTGGCGACAGGATCGGTCAACTTCCCGACCATGATTTATGAAAATCCGCCGGAGTTGGTCGAATCCCTTGCCGCCAGCATGAAGGAGCATGGCGTGAAGCCGGAGGTCGAAGTGTTTGATGCCGCAATGCTGTACAACGCGGTAAAACTTTCGGAGGCCGGTAAGATTCCCAAGCCGTTGCATGTCCAGTTCGTGACCGGAATCCCGGGTGCGATTCCGACCCGCCGAAAACTGTTGGAGTTTCTGGTGGATGAACTTCATGAGCTTGCACCCGATGCGACCTGGTCCGCAATGGGAGTCGGCGGGCGACAGTTCGAAGTGAACAAGTGGACTCTGGAGATGGGCGGACATGCCCGAACGGGATTTGAAGATAATGTGAAGTTGGATAGAGAGACATTGGCTCCTAACAACGCAGCACTTGTGACGCTCATTGCCGATGTGGCAACGGAGTACGACCGCTATCCGGCAAGCCCCGAGGAAGCGCGCAACCTGTTGGGCCTTGCTGCGGCTGTCTAGGACGCCTGCCAGTATGAGCGCCAAGCACTCTTCCCTGATAGAAATCGAGACGCCGGTTTTACGGCCAGGGTCCGACGGGCAAACATTGTTCTGGATGCAGGAGCACGCCTTCTGTGTGCATCTCAATTTACGGGGAGATTCGTCGAGCTCGGTTTTTTCTGAAGCCGTTGGCGCAGTCACTGGGACCGCACCGCCCGAGCACCCAAACACCTGTGTCTCGTCTGAACACTGCCGCCTGGCATGGTTGGGCCCTGATGAGTGGCTGCTGATCGGTGTTCATGAAGATTTCGGTCCCGCGCCACTTGAAGAACGGCTTGCGCCGCTGCATCACGCCCTGACGGCCCTATCGGGCGGGCAGACGATACTTCGCGTTGGGGGCGAGAATTGGCGCAACGTGCTTGCATCTGCCTGCCCTTTCGATTTACATCCCCGGGTTTTTGGAGAAGGGGCCTGCGCTCAGACCGTCATTGCCTATACCAACGTTCTGTTGATGCCTGTGGAGGATCCGGACCGGGGTGAAGCCCTCGATATTGTCGTGCGCCGAAGTTTCGCCGACCACCTTGCCCGTTGGCTGATGGACGCTGCGGCCGAAGATGGGTTTGAATTCCTCGCCCCGGTGGGATCGCCCTGAAAGGTCCTGCCACTCGGATGACGGAAAGGACAACATATTTCAACGGCGAGTACCTGCCGGAATCCAAAGTCTGCGTCTCATTCAGAGATCGGGGGTTCAGCCTCGGCGACGCCGTCTTTGATGCAGAAAGAACCTTTGGCGGAGAAATTTTCCGGCTGAAGACTCATATCGACCGCCTGTATCGGTCTCTTGAAAAGGCGTCGATTGATCCAGGGTTGACCCCTGCGGAGATGACCGACATCACGCGCGAAACCGTCGCGCGTAACCTTCCGTTGCTCGAACCAGGTGAAGATTACTGGGTGATGCAACGGGTCACGCGTGGCCTCAACGTGGTTGGGGGTGAGTTGTGGCAGAGCAGTGGGGCAACGGTCATTGTCGAATGCACGCCGCTGCCACTCGCTGCGCGCGCTCCGATGCTCCGCGATGGTTTGGACGTGGTTACTCCGTCGCATCGGCGGGTCCCGCCAGAAAGCCTGGATCCGAACATAAAGAGCCACAACTACTTAAATCTTGTGATGGCGGATCTCGAAATCCGGGACCGTGCGCCTCACGCATGGGCGATGCTGTTGGATACCCGAGGATTTGTGTCGGAAGGTATCGGCAGCAATGTGTTCTTCGTCAAGGACGGCGAACTACTGACCCCCAAAGCGGATTACGTCTTGCCGGGCGTCAGCCGGGCGGTGGTGCTCGAATTGGCGGCGGCGGAGGGAGTGGTGGCTCATGAGGAGGATATCTCTTTAGAACAGGCACGCAGTGCGGATGAAGCGTTTATCACCTCCACGAGTTTTTGTATCTGCCCGGTGCGCTCGTACGATGAGGTGCGATTGGATAAGAAAGGCATCCCTGGGCCGATCACGCGTCAACTGAGTGACGCTTTTGCAAAAGAAGCGCAATTCGACTTCGTAGGGCAGTATCTTGATGCGTTGGCGGAGTAGATTACAGACCCCCTTGGCAACCTTTTGGAAATCATCCTGTTTTTGACAGAATCCAGGCGGAAACCGACAATACCGCTTCGCCAGTACAACCCGCTGACAGGTTCAAATTTACCGAACGCTGAGTTGCCGAAATGGCAGCCCGGTCAAATCAGGAGAACGTTAATGCAAAACACGCTTGCCCAGGAAATATGGCCCTTGGCCCGCAGTTCGCGAATGGCTCAGGCTCTTCTCGTTGTTGCGGGAACAGTGTTGCTTGCGGCTTCTGCAAAAGTGCAGGTCCCGTTTTGGCCTGTGCCAATGACAATGCAAACCTTCGTTGTGCTGCTGCTGGGAATCGCCTATGGCCCGCGCCTGGGGTTCATTACGGGTGCACTCTACCTGGTTGAAGGGGCATTCGGACTCCCGGTATTCGCCAAAGGGGCAGGGATGGCTTATCTGATGGGTCCCACCGGAGGCTACCTTTTCGGATTTGTTGCCGCCATGGGTATCTGCGGCCTGCTCGCACAGCGTGGCTGGAGCCAGACTGTCCTTGGGATGTTGGGTGTCATGATCGTTGGTCAAATCCTGATCTTCGCCCCCGGCGTACTGTGGCTGGGTGCCGTGATCGGTATGGATAAAGCAATCACACTCGGGTTGAGCCCATTTATCGCCGCGGAAGTGTTCAAGGTCGCGCTGGCGGCAGCAACCGTACCGTTGGTCTGGCGCGCTGTACGCCACTGAGCATGCTCGAGATTTAGGTCGCCCGTGCAGTTGTGACGGGACTGAAAAGTAAAGATAAGGAGAAAACATGAGAGATTACCTGCATATACAGCTTGGCGACCAAACTGTTGACCGGCAGACCTTCACTGGAGAACAGGTTGCCCGGTCAGGGCGGTATTTCATCGCCCGCGAGCTTGTGGCGTGTGGTGCGGCCAAGGTCGAACCACTATCGGGAGACAATCCACTGATTTTTTCAGTCGGCCCTTTTGCAGGTACCAATTTCTCCAATGCCAATCGCGTCAGCGTGGGTTGCCGCAGTCCATTGACCGGCGGAATCAAAGAGGCGAATGCGGGCGGTACGTTCGGATTTGCTCTGGGCCAGTTGGGTCTTGCGGGATTCACACTGCATGGAGCCGCAAGTGAATGGACCGTCATGCATGTCTCCCTTGAGGGAGAGGTCAGCTTCTCGTCTGCGGATGATCTCATGGGGTTATCGAATTTCGACTGTGCCGCAGAACTGCACGAGCGCTTTGGCAAGAAAGTCAGTCTCGGAATCTGCGGTCCAGTTGGGGAATATCTCGGTCTGCTGTCAGGAATTTCATTCAGCGATACGGATCTTCGGCCGTCCCGCCTTGCGGCCCGTGGTGGTGTCGGCGCAGTGATGGGAGCCAAAAGAGTGAAAGCCATCGTTCTGGACCTCAACAAGATGCCGAAACTGCATGACCGAAAGAAAGTCATTGGGGCGGTCAAGCAGTACAACGCCATGCTCAAGGAAGACGAGATCGCGCAGAACATGAAGACTTTCGGCACGGCACTGATGGCGGATACCCAGAATTATCTTGGGGGGTTGCCGGTCAGGAACTTTACTGCCGGACAACTTGTCGATCCGGACGAAGACGTAATGCGGATGGGCGGCGAGTTTATCCGTGAGCAGAACCTTGAGCGCGGCGGCCAGACGGCCCACGCCTGCATGCCGGGGTGCACGATCGAGTGCAGCAATGTTTACGTTGACAGCGAGGGTAGGGAAATTGCCTCGCCGGTCGAATATGAAACGATCGGCCTGATGGGGACGAACTGCGGGCTGACGGATCCGGATGAGTTGGCTCGGGTGAATTTCGTAGCGAATGATCTTGGTATTGATACGATCGAAGCTGGCGCCATGATTGCTGTGTTAATGGAGGTAGGCCAGGGCGCATTTGGTGACGTGAACTTTATGCTGAAGGTGCTGGAGGAGATTCGGGGCGGTTCGGAAAACGGTCGGATTTGGGCCCAAGGGACTGCCCGGGTCGGAAAGCACTACGGGGCTCAGCGGGTACCGGTCATCAAACAGCAGGCCATCAGCGCCTACGATCCGCGCGTTGTCGAGGGGACGGGCATCACGATGATGATGACTGCCCAGGGGGCAGATCATACTGCCGGCAATCTGCCTAAACTCGATTGCAGGGAGATGGAGGCATCTGAGATCGTGGCGGCAAGCTTCGAAGCGCAGCGGGTGATGGCGGCCTCTGATTCATTGGGCTTGTGCATCTTTGGTCGCGGCGTTACGGATACCAATGTGGACTTCATCATCGACGCTATAAATAATGCGCTTGGAACCGAGCTTCCCAACTCTTTCTATCGGGATCTTGGAGCTGAGACGCTGCATCTAGAGCATGAGTTCAACCGGGCCGCGGGATTCAGCGATGAAGACGACGAGCTTCCGGCGTTTTTCTATGAAGAACCGCTACCGCCGATGGATCGTGTGGCACGTTTTCACGGAGAAGAAATCAATAAGTTCCGAGAGTAAGTGTCGAGATCAGGAGATCATTCGCCTCAAATACCAATAATCGGATGGATCTGCGAGCCGTCACTAAAGCGGGAGAATCGGAACGGCCGGGGGTCGACCAGCGGTGCTTCATTCATGATGAGATCGGCCGCCAGCTCTCCCGCGGCAGGCCCGATACCAAATCCATGACCTGAAAACCCGGTTGCGACAAAAAAGCCGGGCTGTTGAGAGACCTCTGAGATTACCGGTACCGCATCAGGAGTGACATCGATCATTCCTGCCCACTGCTGGGCAATGACTGCATCACGGAACACCGGAAAATCTCTCTCGAGCCGGGAGCGGGCCTTATTCAGTAGTGGTTGGACCGGCGAAGGGTCTAGGATGCGATGGGTCATGAATGGCTCTCCTTCGCCCGCCAGCGCTTTTCTGTGATGATGCAACGCCTCGTTAAAGGTTCTGCCTATGCTGGGGCGCAGGTGTCCCTTGGCCATCCAGGCCAGTTTGCTGAATAACCCCATAAACCGGACCGTGTCAGGCGTGAGCTCAAACCAGATAGCCGTATTGGGGGCAACCGTATAACCGTCATCAGCGCGTGGTCGAATTGCGAACCCAGGCGCACTGATGCAGGATTTAAGGCCTGCATCGATCGCGCCGGTCCGCATTACTGATGACCGGACTTTCAACTGGGGCAATAGCAGGCGCTCGTGCGCACAAAAGAGCCGTGACCATGCCCCGGCGGCCAGCAGAACCGCATCAGATCGGATTAGGCCGTTCTCGGTGAGCACGCCACAAACCCTGCCGCCGCTGACGTCGAGTCCGAGTGCTGCTGTTTGGGTCAGTAAGGTCACCCCTATTTTTTGTGCGCAACGTGCGATTGCTGGAGCAGCAACAAAGGGTTCCGCTTTGCCGTCGGTCGGACAATAAAGGGCGCCGTGCCAGGCGCGGGAACTGCCCGGCAGATGCTTTGCGACCTCGGCTGCGGTAATGAGTCCCGTATCAATACCAAAGGGCTCCGCGTATTCCAGCCATTTTCCGTGTGCTTCCAGACCCTGATCGGAATCAGCGAGATAGAGCGTACCGCAGCGCTTGAACCCAACGTCCCCTTCGACGCGCTCATTCATTGCAGCCCATCTTTCCAGTGACTTCATGACCAACGGAATTTCACGAGGATCACGTCCCTGTTGGCGGCACCAACCCCAGTTTCGGGACGACTGCTCGGCACCGATCTCGCCTTTTTCGCAGAGCGTGACAGATATCCCTCGCTCGGCGAGGGTGAGTGCCGCACTGACTCCGATGATCCCGCCGCCAATGACGACGACGTCGGCCTTCTCCGTGGGGAACGGATCGGGAATCAAGGGATCAACGAGAGTCGGCATTGGGAGCAGGGATGATCTTCCCGGGATTGAATAGATTATGAGGATCCAGCGCCTTTTTAATTGCTGCCATGACTTTTAAACCGGTAGGATCTTTGTACCTTTGCATCTCATCGACTTTGGACATGCCGATACCGTGTTCTGCGCTGAAGGAACCTCCCAATCCGGCTACGTGGTCATGGACAAGATCGTTCACTTCTTCCCATAGCGACAGGAAAGCCCCGGCGTCCATATCGGGGGGTTGCGAGAGATTGAAGTGAATATTGCCGTCTCCTACATGACCAAACGGACACGGCCTGATCCCCGGCACCCGCTTGGCGACGATGGCCCAAGCTGTCTCGATAAATTCGGGCACCTTTGAGACCGGAACGGAAACGTCATGTTTAATGCTCGCGCCTTCGAGACGTTGCCCCTCTACGATCCCCTCCCGCAACTTCCAAAGTGACTTGGCCTGCTGCTCACTTGAGGCGATCACCGCGTCGTGGATGTCTCCTGCCTCCAATGCACGTTCGAGAATCGCTGAAAGCAGGGTATCAACGTTGATGGCGTCGCCGCTGGCCTGGAGCGAAAGCAGGACGTACCACTCATGGGGCGTTGTCATCGGGTCAGAGCACCCTGACACGTGCTTGAAGGCAAAGTCGAGGCCGACTCGGTGCATGAGTTCGAAACTGCATAGAGTGCCGCCACTGCCTGATTGAGCGCGCTCAAGGAATGCGATGCTCGCCGGGAGATTGCGCAACGCAACGAGCGCTGTTGCGCTCTGATCAGGGTAGGGGTAAAGCTTTAGTGTTGCCGCAGTAATGATACCCAGCGTGCCCTCGGAGCCGATAAGCAGCTGTTTGAGATCATACCCGGTATTGTTTTTCCTGAGGCCGTGCAAATCAGATAGTAAATCGCCACTTGGCATCACGGCTTCAAGGCCGAGGACCTGATCTCTTGCATTACCGTAGCGTAGAACGTTTATGCCGCCTGCATTGGTCGCAAGGTTCCCACCGATTTGGCAACTGCCTTCTGCTGCCAGGCTGAGCGGAAAAAACCGTCGGGCGTTACGTGCGGTCGTTTGAAGTTCTGCCAAGATGCACCCAGCCTCGACCGTCATCGTGTTGTTGGCCGGATCGATGTCACGAATCTGTTTGAGCCGCTCGAGATTAAGGATGATTTGGTCTGCGTTGGCCACAGCACCGCCACAGAGGCCGGTGTTACCGCCTTGCGGCACCAACGGCGTCTTGTGTGCGGCACACGCCTTGACCACTGCCTGAACCTCAGCGGCATCTCGAGGTCGAACGATGATCTGTGACTCACCATGGAACCGCCCGCGCCATTCCTCGAGATAAGGCTCCGCTTCGACAGGGTTGGTAATGACCCCTCGGTCGTCGAGAATTTCGCGGAGGGTTGAGAGCAGAGTATTCATCGGATAAATCAAGACCGGCAGAGCCTGAATGACCTAGTCACCGCAGGGTATTTTCGCCAGCGAAGAGATTATAGAGTTCCGAGGGGACAACGGTGTCACAGCGACATTCTTTTTTGGTACAGTGTCGCGGTTATCGATCAAATAATCAAAATGCAGAGGAGAGTCGGATAATGCATCGGATGCTTCACATGGAGCCCAGTCTTTGTACCGGGTGTCTGCAGTGCGAGATGGCGTGCAGCTATGAGCACGAGGGAGAGTTCAACCCTGCGCGGTCACGTATTCGGGTTTTCGAGTTTGAGCACGGTCGGACGTCTGTGCCATACACCTGCACGCAGTGTGTTGAGGCATGGTGTATGAAAGCCTGCCCAACGGCCGCGATTTCGGTCAATACTGAGTTGGGAGCCAAGCTCGTGAGTCCTGAAGCGTGCGTGGGATGCAAGGCCTGTGTCTCTGCGTGCCCGTTTGGGACGATCGAATTTAACCCTGTCAGCGGCAAAGTGGACAAGTGTGATCTTTGTGGTGGGGATCCGAAATGTGTGTCTGCATGTCCGACCGACGCGATTACCTATGTGGATGCCGGGGCATCCGGCGTTGGCCGCATGCAGGCCTCCGCACAACAGGCTGCACAAGGGGGTGCATCATGAGTTGGCAGGGAAAAATACTTCGGGTCAATCTGACTTCGGGAGAGATAACTCCCGAGCCGCTCAACATGGAGTGGGCCAGCGACTATATCGGCGAGCGCGGTCTTGGGACCAAGTATCTGTGGGAAAACATGGATCCCAAAGCAGACTCCATGGGCCCTGACAATGTTTTGATTTTTGCGACCGGCCCGCTCACGGGCACCAGCGCGTCTACGAGTGGACGTTATGCCGTGATCACTAAGGGTCCCCTCACCGGCGCAATCGCCTGCTCCAATAGCGGCGGCAAGTTCGGTGCAGAACTGAAATACGCTGGATTTGATCTTCTGCTTGTCGAGGGTCGTTCAGAAAAACCGGTCTATCTCTTGATTGAGGGCGATGAAATCAGTCTTGCCAGTGCCGACAAGATTTGGGGCAAGACTGTTTGGGAAACCGATGAGTGGATAAAAAAGCAACACCACAATCCGATGCTGAAGATCGCGACCATCGGCATCGCAGGAGAGCGAGGGGTGCGCTATGCTGCCGTGGTTAATGACTTGCACCGGGCCGCTGGCCGGTCTGGAGTCGGTACGGTGATGGGCGCAAAGAATTTGAAAGCCATAGCGGTGCGTGGGACAGGCGGGGTGCGGGTAAAGGATCCTCAGCGGTTTATGCAGGTGACCGACGAGATGAAGAACCTGCTTGCCAAGGAGACCGGCGGCCTGACCAAGTATGGCACCAACGCCATGATGGACACGATGCAGGAGTTCGGTGGTCTACCGACCAACAACTTCCAGGAAGTGCAGTTTGAGGGCTACGACAAGATCGACGCCAAAGCGATGCTGAAGACTGACGATACGGGGCACACCAACCTGCTGACCAACAAAGCCTGTTTTGGTTGCACCATCGCCTGCGGCAGGATCGCTCATATCAGGAAAGATCACTTTACGATTCAGAATCGAAAAGAGTACTGGCACGCTTCGGGTGGGCTTGAATATGAGACAGCATTTGCTTTCGGTCCGGTTGTCGGGGTCGATGACATCGATGCCTGCACCTTTGCCGGATATCTGATGAATGAGCACGGAATGGACCCGATCTCTTTTGGCGTCACCCTTGCTGCCGCCATGGAGTTGTACGAGATGGGAGTCATTACAACTGAAGACACCGATGGCGTCGAGCTTAAATTTGGGAACGCCGAAGCACTGACCGTGATGGCGGAGAAAACGGGCAAGCAGGAAGGTTTTGGCGAAATCCTCGGGATGGGATCGAAACTGATGTGTGAAAAGTATGGCCATCCTGAACTGTCCATGACGGTTAAGGGGCAGGAATTTGCCGGCTATGACTCGAGAGCGCTGCAGGGGATGGGGCTTGGGTACGCCACAGGCAACCGCGGCGCCTGTCACCTGAAACACGATACCTTTGAGGTTGACATGGATGACCAGACGGGAGAAGGCAAGGCAGAGCCATGCAAGACGTCCCAGGACTGGACTGCCGCGGTCGACTCAAGCGGTCTTTGCATGTTCACCATGGGCGCCTGGGGCGCTCCTGAATTTGCTGCGCAATTGGATGCCGGATGTGAGGGGGATTGGACCGCAGAGCGTCTGATGGAGAGCGGTGAGCGGATCTGGAATCTCGAGAGAATGTTTAATCTCGCAGCAGGGCTTACCAGAGCGGACGATACCCTGCCTGAACGCCTGCTTAAGGATCCAGCGCCCAGCGGCACCGCCAAGGGCCGTGTCAACGAGCTCGACCGGATGCTCCCTGAGTACTATGACCTGAGAGGCTGGAACGAAGCAGGTGAGCCTACAGAGGATACCCTTGGCCGATTGGGACTCAGTTAACATCCGATGCAGATCAAGGTACGGGTAACAGGGCACCTCATCGATCTGTGCTCGGTCGATGAGGTGGAGTTGCCCGAGGGCGCTAGCGTCTCCGACGCGGTGGTGGCGCTAGGAATTCCTCTCGAGCAGATCGGGCTGGTGTCTGTCGACGGGCAGGCAGTGTCCAAAGCGAGAAGAGATTCCACATCGCTGACTGACGGTAACGAGATGGTCGTGATGGCACCGCTGACCGGCGGTTAAGGGAGTAAGGGTGTTCGAGGTGGTTGAGCTGTTGCCGTCCGGGCCTCAGCTTGGCGTTTTCGTTGGCGCCGTGCTGGTGTTGGCGTTGACGCCGGGTCCGGCACTTTCTTACATTCTTGCTACCAGTATTGCACAGGGCGCTCGTGCTAGCGCAATATCTGTGCTCGGCATAGCGACAGGGACTCTGGTTCATGTTTTGATGGCCGTGTTTGGTCTGACGCTGTTGCTCGCATCATCAGCGGCGGTGTTCCCGCTGGTGAAATATGCAGGCGCCGTTTATCTTGTGGCATTAGGCCTGTATTTACTGACTCGACCCAGGCAAGAGCAGGACGTAGCCCTAGAGCGCTCTGCGAGAGATCTATGGCGGGTCTACATCCATGCCGTCATGGTTAATGTACTCAATCCGAAGGTGGGGATTTTTTTCTTAGCGTTTTTCCCCCAGTTCGTCGATCCTGGGCGAGGTGAGCCTGCCCCGCAGTTTCTGCTTCTCGGGGCAGTGCTGATCGGGGTGGTTCTGGTGACGGATACCCTGTTTGCTTTGACCGCGGGTACGGCAACTCGCTTCCTTAGACGTCAAAGCGGACAGAGCCGATGGCCGCAGATCGTGGGAGGCCTGACTGATATCAGACTCGGGGTTTTCAGCGCCAATATCGACCCACCGGCCCAGGGCTGAGCCCGACTCCCACGCCCGCAGCCGTCCGGAGCATCAACTCCGCGGACAGTCCACGTCCGGCGCGCTTTCGTACCAGAAACGACCAGCAAGGTTGCCCCGCCAGACCCACAACGCAAGCAGCGGCGCTGATCCCGTCTGCATCGCGTGAACGGCGCAAGGGGAGTGGTGAATTAGGTCACCCGGCCGCGCCGTGAATTCCCGAGTGTCGATGCGCCAGTGAGCTTCCCCGCTTAGAACGAAATAGAACTCCTCGGCATCGTGCGCGTGGCCCGGATACGCAATGTCGCCCCGTTGCAGGAGAAGACCCATTCTCACCGGGTCGTTATCGGCCGGGGGACTTTCGTCGACCAGCATGGCGTAGGCATAGCCCCCCGAAAAAAATTCCGGCACACCTCGGCTGGCTTCCTCCCAGGGTGAGAGGGCGGCGGCGTGAGCAACTGCGTCTCGCAGGAGATGATCAGCTGGAATTCCCTTTATCGCCGCTTCGAGGCAAAGCTCCGATGTGGAGCAGGTTAAAGACGTTTTTTCGTGTTTCTCACGCGGGACGCGGTCTATCTGATTAGAAAGCGACTTAAATTCTGGATCACTACTTGCCTGACAAGTTTGGGCGATCCGATCCAAAAGTGTCGGTAGATACTGGCTCATAAGCGGGGTTCTTCAGTCCAGGCGGTGCATCGTGGCAGAATGGTTTTGTTGATGGGCTCGAATACGGTAATCTCTCGTCGTGGGTTATATCAGAACGCGAGCTTTTTGTGCGGATAGCGCATCTTTGCGCCTAGCAAATTCAATCGAGCCTGATGCAAATCAATCGAGCTTTGCGACTACAGGAAAACATTTGTGAGTGAACTTCTGCTCAGCATGCGCGACCTAGTGATTGAGGCGGACATTGGCGGCCAATGGTCGCCGATCGTAAAGGGTCTCAGCATGAATCTTCATAAAGGCGAGATCATCGGCTTGATCGGAGAGTCAGGGGCAGGCAAGTCGACTTTTGGCCTGGCGGGCATGGGGTACACCAAGCCCGGATGCCGAATTGTTTCCGGGTCGATCCGACTCGAAGATGAAGAACTGGTTGGCGCCTCTGCCTCACGACTACGTGAGATACGCGGAAACAGTGTTTCCTACGTGGCACAAAGCGCGGCTGCGGCGTTCAATCCCGCGCACCGTCTGATCGAACAGTTTGTGGAGGCACCGGTGCAGCACGGCAAGATGCGGGGCGATGAAGCCGCGCGCCGTGGTCAGGAGCTTTACCGTCAACTTGACTTGCCTGATCCAGATAGCATCGGCAACCGTTTCCCGCACCAAGTCTCAGGGGGTCAACTGCAGCGCGCCATGACAGCGATGGCCATGGGTTGCGACCCCTGTCTTATTATCTTCGACGAGCCTACGACTGCGCTTGATGTGACCACCCAGATCGAAGTGCTTTCTACGATCAAGGAAGCGGTGAGGGCGCGGGGAGTAGCTGCGATTTACATCACACACGATCTTGCGGTGGTCGCGCAACTGGCAGATCGCATCATGGTGTTACGTCATGGAGACCTGGTGGAGGAGGGAGATGCGCGGAGTCTTCTGGAAGAGCCGCAACAGGACTACACCCGGCGTTTGCTGGCCGTCCGATCCTTGCGCGAAGAAAAAGATGCGTCCAAACGCGATGAGACGGTTCTTGACGTCTCTGGCGTCAGTGCACGATACCCGCGCGCCGAGGAAGACGTGCTCAGAGATATCTCGGTCAGGGTGCAGAAAGGAAAAACAGTCGCAGTCGTCGGGGAGTCCGGAAGCGGCAAAAGCACACTCGCGCGAGTGATCACTGGATTGCTGCCCCCGTTGCAGGGAGAAGTCCGGTTTTGCGGAAATGCCTTGAGCCCAGCGCTGGCGAATCGGGGACGTGAACAGTTGCGGTCCATTCAGATGATTTATCAGATGCCGGACGTGGCGCTTAATCCCCGGCAGAAGATCGCCGAAATCGTCGGTCGGCCGTTGGAGTTCTATTTGGGTTTGAAGGGGGTTGAGAAAGCAACCAAGATCAACCGGTTGCTTGAGCAGATTGAACTGCCGACGGATTATGCAGACCGCTATCCCGCACAACTCTCTGGGGGCGAAAAACAGAGAATTTGTATCGCCCGAGCGCTGGCAGCGGAGCCTGATCTCATTATCTGCGATGAGGTAACTTCGGCCCTTGACCAACTTGTCGCAGAAGGGATTCTGGAACTTCTGCAGGACCTGCAGAACCAGTTGGGCGTCTCCTATCTATTCATTACCCATGATCTTGCTACGGTGAAGGCAATCGCGGACAGTATCGTGGTGATGCATCAGGGCAGAGTGGTAGAGCAGGGACCAAAGGCGGAGATTCTTTCCCCTCCCCACGAAGCCTATACTGAGTTGTTGTTGTCTTCCGTTCCAGAGATGGACCCGGACTGGCTGGATACACTGGTTGAACGCCGCAAACGCGGTGAATTACCAACGATCGAGTCCATTAACTAGGTTTTTGACGCGAGCCAGGCGCTAGATGGGCGACGCGGTTAGATGCTGGCCGCTCCTGCAAATTTGATTGCTCGCCGAATCCTGCGGCCCAATAAAGTCGGAAGGGCACCGCGATAGTTTTTGGGCCGGGATGGGTAAGACGGTACTGATTTAGACGTTGGCAATGACTTGTCGCTAACCAGAGGCGCGCTTAGCCGTCAGCGCGGTCCAGCTTGGCCTGCGCAGATATTGAGGAAAGCCCTAAACGTGACTTTCTTCAATGGCGCTGACTTGTCGTTTAACCCGTTGCACCATGGCATAAACGCCGACATGACGGCTGGGACTCAGATGCTCAAAGAGCCCTAGTTTTTCAAATTCGGCATCGGCATCGAATTCATCGATCTCTGATGCAGTCCTGCCATTAAACATGCCCAGCAGGATGGCGACGACGCCCTTTACGGTTGACGTATCGCAGTCCCCATGAAATGTGAACAAGCCTTCATTATCTCGAATAGCGCGGATATAGACCGTGCTCATGCATTCTGGAACATGATAGAGGTCAATCCGTTCCTCATCCGGATAGGGCGGGAGCTTCTCCCCCAGTTCAGTGATGAACTGGTAGCGGGCGTCCCAGTCCTGGAGGAACTCAAAGGCTTCCACTACGCGTGGGTAGTCAATTGGGAAAGTGTCCATAAAGCTTTGTTGGTATTTGCATGATCACATGCTTGTCTTTCTGAATTATATCGTCCCGTTGGGTAATGACTGAACCCGCCCTCCACAGTTATGATTGCTCGAAGACAGACCTGTCCCTCCCGCATCCAGGAATCACCAAAAGCTATGGAATCGACCGACTATCGTTTAACTATCAAGCCGTGGCAGACGCCCTTGGTTGTCCTGCTTGGCGGCTGCCTTATCTCTCTAATCGGTTTCGGAGCGCGATCTAGTTACGGAGTTTATCTCGGACCCATCACAGAAGAATTTGGTTGGTCCCGAGAGGATTTTGCGTTGGCCATGGCGTTGCAGAATCTCTTCTGGGGTTTGTGTCTTCCGCTCGCGGGCATGCTGGCCGACCGCTTCGGCCCAGTGTGGGTAATCGGAATCGGCGCATTGGTGTATGCGGTTGGGACCTTCGGCGTGACGCTGATTGACACGACCTTGACGCTTCATTTGACGGGCGGAGTGCTTGTTGGCACGGGCGTTGCGTTTACCGCGTTTTCGTTGGCAACAGCCGCCATTCTGCGTGTCGTGGGAATGGAGCGTCGAACTTTCGTTATCGGCTTGTGTACGGCGGCAGGTTCAGTGGGACAGGTTTTGTACTCGCCGATCACTCAGGGAGTGATCGGCGGCTATGGTTGGCCGACTGCACTGATCGTGACTGCAATCTCGGTATGCCTCATTCTGCCGCTTGCGTTCACTTTGCCGAGCGATCCCCGGGTGAGAAACGAGAACGTTGTGCACTCGGGCAGCGGCGGAGCGATCCGCGAGGCATTTGCAAATCGGGGATTTTTATTGTTAACCGCAGGTTTTTTCGTCTGTGGCTTTCATGTGGCTTTTATTACCGTGCATCTTCCGATCTACGTCGCGGATCTTGATCTTGCGCCGATGGTGGGTGCGGTTGCGATTTCGCTGATCGGGATATTCAATATTCTGGGTTCGTTGCTCTCCGGTGCCTTCGGCCAAAGGTACAGTAAGAAAATTGGTCTAAGCGGGATCTATGCTTTGCGTGCACTGGTCCTGGCGATATTTCTTATCTCGCCGAAGACGACCGAGGTGATCTATGTTTTTGCAGCAGCGATGGGGATTCTGTGGCTATCTACTGTGCCCTTAACAGCGGGGCTCGTTGCCCAGGTTTTTGGAATTCGCTACATGGCGACGCTTTTCGGGTTTGTATTTCTGAGCCATCAGATCGGCAGTTTTATTGGAGTATGGTTAGGCGGTTTTATTCACGACACGACGGGGTCATATGACCTGATGTGGCAAGCAGGGATCCTGATGGGACTGGTTGCGGCAGTGATACATCTCCCGATAGACGAGGCTCCCGTGCCACGATTGCAGGAAGGGTAAGGCCGGTTTTAGGTTTAGCTAAGATGAATTCCCATGGCTCGGCCAGGGACTCCAGGTCTTGTAATACGGGAGTCTTTTAGAGACGATATTCCTTGAGTTGAATTAACGGTTGATCGAGGCGGGAAATTACCGCACAGTAGCCCTAATCCAAACCGGAGGAGCAATGATCGACGCCAGTCTTAGGGTGCTGCGAACCGACGTAGCCGGGATGCCGATTGAGTGGATCGGCTTTGAAGAAGCCGTTCGGCTTCACTGTCTTGATCAGATTCTTTACCCAATGGGTTCGGTGCTTTATCACGTGCACGGCGGGATAAACGCGCGGTCGGGAGAGCAAAGTACCCTCGCGATCCACTCCATTATCTGCACCGCCGGCCAGTCCCGTGCGTATCTTAAGCGCTTGCCGAGTTATGCTCCTCCACTGAACAACAGTACCCTGTTTCGGCGCGATGCCAATTTGTGCCTTTATTGCGGGGATCAATTCAGAAATACGGATCTGTCTCGCGACCACGTAGAACCCCTCAGCAAAGGTGGCAGGGACGTTTGGCAGAATGTCGTCACTGCATGCAAACGATGCAATCACCACAAGGGGAGTCGCACGCCCGAAGAAGCCGGAATGCAGCTTTTGGCGGTGCCTTTTGTGCCAACACACGCCGAGTACATTTATCTCTCGGGCCGACGGATCCTGGCTGACCAGATGGAATTTTTGGTAGCGCATTTTCCGCGCAACAGTCTGCTGCATAGTCGCCTGAACGCCGGCGATGGCAATTCGCATCCGCAACGCCGATGAGCGATTCATGATCTGAAACAGGCTGAGAAGTCCCTTAGAGATTCAACAGGCACACAGTTTAAGACTGAAGTAGGACGAGTGATTGCGCGTTTAAGGCGATTCGAATTTGGGACCCCTTAGACACATTGTGGCGATGGAGTGCGCCAGGGCGAAGTCGCAGTCGCAGTAACTCCCCCCCGCCTCTGGCGGCGATTACAGAGACCAGAACTGAACTTCCCATCTCTATTATCTCCGTAACATCGGCTGACAAAATTGTGCCGAGACTGGATTCGTCAGGGTGGCCGTCTTTTACCAGGAAAACATCGGTTGTTCGAATCGTCCAGTAAATTGGACCTTCAGGCGGAGACTTCGGTCCTGTCTCAGCCTTCAACAAGACATCACCCCAGCGTAGTGTGATTCCCGACGAATCCGAGTCCACCCATTCGGCCTTCGCAAGATTGGCAAAATTCATCAGGCGAGCGGCCTCCACGGTGGATGGCCTTCGTAATAACTCTCGTGTTGGCCCCTGTTGCACCACCTGACCGCGGCGCAACAAGACCATGGTTTGCGATAACTCGGCCGCTTCGTCGAGATCATGAGTAACAAAAAGCACAGTCATAGCAAGAGCGTCCTGCAGACGCTTAAGCTCGACGCGGAGACGCTTGCGGGTGCTATGGTCAAGTGCTGAGAACGGCTCATCAAGCAGAAGCAGCCTCGGTTTTCTGGCAAGCGCGCGCGCCATAGCGACCCGTTGACTCTGGCCCCCAGACAGTTCGCTGGGTCGGCGATCGGCCAAGCCGCCGATTCCGACCAGCTCAAGAAAGCGCTGCGCCTCAAGACCTCGCTCGCGCCTCGGCAGATGGGTCAGGGCCGCTCCCACGTTTTCAGCGGCGGTGAGGTGTGGAAACAGTCCAAATGATTGAGTGACAAAACCTAATGGCCGCTGATAACAAGGCCTGAAGTATCGTGTTTCTGTGTCTGTCCATATATCGTTATCGAAACTTATCAACGAGTGACTGGGGGCCAATAGCCCTGCTACCGCACGGAGCACGCTAGTCTTCCCGCTTCCAGAGGGGCCAACAATAGCGGAAAGGGTACCCATGGGGAGCCTGAAGTCGACTTTTAGGGCAGGGGTATTGTTCTCAATCCGGATCGACAACATCAGGCGCTCCTGCGCTTTCGTTGGTCACGCTTTTCCAGAACCCCATAGCCGAGTGCTACCGTTACTAGCGAGATCAGCAGCAAAAAGCCGGCCATCTGACCTGCGGCAAGCGGATCAAAAGCTTGGACGCGATCAAATATCGCGATAGATAAAGTGCGAGTCTCTCCGGGAATATTTCCGCCGACCATCAGTACGACTCCAAATTCCCCGAGTGTGTGCCCCAGCGTTAGCACTGCCGCCGACAACACACCCGGCCAGGCTAGCGGCATCTCGACTCGTGTGAACGTCTGCCAGGGTGTCATGGCACAGCACGCGGCAGCATCGTAAAGTTCGCTGGAGACTACCTCAAAGGCCCGTTGCACCGGCAGAATGGCGAAAGGCAGGTTAACCAATATTGAGGCCACCACGAGACCGGGAAAACTGAACACCAAAGACACGCCGAACCAGGACATGATTAACTCCCCTAAGGGCGATCGTGTGCCTGTGAATATCAGAAGGTAGTAGCCAACTACCGTGGGCGGAAGCACAAGTGGCAGTGCGAAAAATGCCTGTAGCCAGGGCCGTGCTAGGGTCTGGGTCCTTGCTAGCCAACGGCCCGTCACTACCCCGATCGGCAGCAGCAATGCGAGCGTCCACGCCGCGAGCTGTAGCGACAGATTAAATGCGTTCCAATCCATCTTTGGGTTAGGGTGGCTTAAGGGCTAGTGTTGTAGGTTTGGACTAATTAACGCGGGGGCGCCCAAGCCATGGCGACTGAAAATCTCGCGGGAATCAATCGACTGGAGATACGCAAAAAACTCCTGGGTTTTTTGGTCAGCGTCGGGTAAGAGGACCATTTGCTGATCTAGTTCAACGTTCGGGAAAGCCTCGCTGGGCAGTGCCTGAAGATGTCCGGTCTTTTGCAGTTCTGCTAGTCGCGCCAGCGGCATCGGTACGAACGCCACATCAACATCCCCCTCAAGGGCGTATTGGACTGCCTGCCCTGCGTTGGCAGCCACGAGAAGTACCTGCTTTGCTTGAACCCAGGTGCCGGCATGCTCTAAAGCGGCCCTCGCGGCGCTCCCGTAGGGCGCATACTCTGGGTTGGCAATAACCAGACGTTTGATAGTGCCGCCTTCGAGGGCATTGCCAAGTGCTAACAATGGATTTTCAGTCTGACCAAGTAGCCCGGGACGACTATATAGTGCCAGCACACCGCTCGCATAAGTCACCGGTACCCCTTGAGTGAAGCCGAGGTCGACCAGCCATTGGACGTAAGCAGTGTTTGCCGACAGAAAAAGTGCATAAGGGGCGCCATTCACAATCTGATTGGCCAATGTGCCCGATGAGCCAAAAACCAGTCGGACGGATTGCCCTGTGACCTGGTTATAGCGGGCCGATAGTTCCTCTAGTGCAGGCCGGATACTGGCCGCAGCCGCTACAATAGGTCCGTTGGCAAAAGCCGGAACCGAGTAAAAGGGGCCAGTGCTCCAAAAAAACAGAACGGCGATACAGGTTCGCCAATTCCTCACGAATCGCTGACCGCAAGTGAATTTGTGTCCGAAGCAATTGTCCTTAAGAGTGCGTGGTCCTCTTTACGAGCTGCATGACACAGAAGATAGCGCTCAAAGCGAGGCAGATCCGCCCAATTCGCCTGGACACATGCTTCTTCTCTGAACGCAGTAATTTCCAGAGGTTCTGCTTCATTTAGCCAAAGAGTACTATCGGCTGTGGCTGGTTCAGAGAGTGGCATTGCCTCTCGGCCAGCTGATGCCAGAATCTCACTGAGAACTGTAGAGAAGCGCTCACTGCCACTTGAGCCCGTCACTGGGGTATCGATCAGAATCTGACGATCATTTTCACTAACAGCGCGCCAATCCGAGAGGTGTATATCCGCCCCGGTCAGATCGAGTTTCATTCTAACAACAAGAGGAATGTTTCTTCTTCTAGGGTCTTTAGCCCGCTCCAACGCGAGTACCTGCTCCATCAGTTGCCTCCTCTGGCCCGACAGCCGAGTGATTCCATTGTGCCAGCGGCTGAGGTCTTCTGGAATTAGTTTAAACTATGAAATGATTGTCTAAATGTTCAAGGCTAGCAATTAATTGCCATATACTTTAAAACTATTAACCAATGTGCAATATCGATTTGTATTATGAAAAAAAAGGGTTAATTTGTATTTACCCAAAAGATTGTTTGCTAAAAAAATAACGTAAATTAGGTCGATCAATCTTTTGTTTCGCTTTGGCTAACAACTTACAGGAGGAGTTATGACCGAAAAGCAAGTCTTGCAACCCATCTCACGAAGTTCCCCTGAAAAGTATTCGGAAGGAATGGCGCGGGAAGAGGGAGCTCTTAAAACCACCACCCGAAGGTCGTTCTTAACGGGCGCCGCTTCCGCGGTTGCGGCAGCGACCGTCGCGTCCACCACCGGAGCTGTAGCAAGTCCGTTAGAAGTTCAGCCGTCATCGAAGTCGATGGGTCGCACTACCGTGCCACAAGGCTATGGTATGCCCTCGAAGTATGAGGGGCACGTTACTCGAAACCGTACTGATGTGTATGTCAACAAGCAGAATTATTCCGACTGGAGCATGACACCGATTCAGCACCAGCACGGAATCGTGACGCCGAACGGACTCATCTTCGAACGGCATCACGCGGGAATCCCCGACATTGATCCCGATACGCATGAGCTTGTCATCCACGGCATGGTTCGCCAGCCGATGCGGTACACGATGGATAATCTGATGCGCTACCCGTCTATTTCTAGGTTCCACTTTATGGAGTGCTCGGGAAATGGATTGACCGACTGGTTGGCTGTGAAATCAAAAACAGTTCAACAGACCCATGGCTTACTGTCGTGTTCCCAGTTCACCGGAGTTCCAGTGTCGTGGTTACTGGATGAGGTCGGCCTTGAATCCGGCGCCAAATGGTTGTTGTTCGAAGGAGCCGACGGTTCCGCGCATGCGCGGAGTATCCCGCTTGACAAGGCGCTTGATGATGTAATGCTTGTTTTCGCGTCGGGCGGGGAGATGCTACGTCCGGAGAATGGTTACCCTTTGAGAGCCTTTATTCCGGGATGGGAAGGAAATACTTCGGTAAAGTGGCTGCGACGAATCAAGGTTTCCGATCAACCATGGCACCTGCGAAGTGAGACCGCGCGCTATACCGACCCCATGCCTGAGGGCAAGTTTCGTCAGTTCTCAATGGAGATGGAGTGTAAATCCGTCATCACGAATCCATCAGGAGGGATGCAGATGCAGGGTCCGGGGCTCTATGAGCTTCAGGGTTTCGCCTGGTCCGGCAACGGCACTATCAAGGCTGTGGATATTACGACCGATGGAGGACGCACGTGGCGTACCGCGGATCTAGAGGGGCCAGTGCTGAATAAGTGTCTGACAAGGTTCCGTTACCGTTGGAACTGGGACGGGGGTCCGGCAAAAATCGCAAGTCGCGCAGTGGACAGCACCGGTTATGTACAACCGACCGTCGCCGAGCTGGCCGCGAATCGGCGCATCGCTGGTTTTGTCCAGCATCATAACGGGATCTTTCCCTGGGCCATTGACACAAACGGGGAGGTAACAAATGCAATTGCATAAAATTACTATAGCCGGTGGGTTAGCGCTCGCCTTGTCTTTCTCTGCCGCTTTTGCAGGCAGTTCCAAGCCTGCCGTAAGCTTTGGTACACCGATTACTGAAGCGGACATTGCGGCGTGGGATATCGACATTCAGACAGCGACCGGCAAGGGCCTGCCCTCCGGATCTGGTTCTGTTGCGCAGGGCAAGGCATTGTATGAAGTGCAATGCGTTGCCTGCCATGGCGTTGATGCAGCCGGAGGTTCGGTGTATGGTTCGATGGTTGGTGGCAAACGGCCTTTGACCGGTGGCGGCTATCCTTATGCGCCGATTTTGTTCGACTATATACGTCGCGCAATGCCGATGAATGCACCTCAGTCCCTGTCGAATGATGAGGTCTACGCACTGACCGCATATATTTACGCGTTAAATGAATTCATCCCCCAAGATGCGGTACTGGATGCTGCGTCTCTGACCGCAATTCAGATGCCCGTTCGGGACGCGTTTATCGTCGACGATCGTCCAGATACTGCGGCGACACGGTGTATGGAAGACTGTTAAGCAAGGGTTGTTTCGGTTATAAAACCTAAGGGCGGTCTCAGTGGGTCAAGGTGGTTTGGCCCACTGAGCAGCCTGACCTTCATTCGTCAGCGGCGATGGATTCTCGTCTGGTGTAGAAAACTCCGCCGTTAACGAATCTTTTCTCCCCTCCGTAGTCTTGTATTAGTTACGACTTCGCATAAGTAAAAATCTTGGATACTTTTTTCCGCGAGGGTCGACGGTTCCTTGAGCCGATAACAAGCTAGCTTCTCGCTCAAGACACCTTTAATTGAGTGCTCAATCGAGAGAGAAACTCAATCGTATTCGTATAGAAAGGTCGGGAACGCGCCGATTGATGGCACAGAGGTTCATGCTAAATTTCTTGAAGCTTCACGAAAAAAAACTTCAGAACAGATGCGGCCTATACAGAACCTGTGGTCGCGCTTCGCGCCATCATGTGTTGAACGTTTGAAAATTACTCTTGTTGCCGGCGCGGTCCCAGAGAGAACCCCAACCGATTGCATGGCAGAGGCGGTTCTCAGATCCCAAGGGGCCAAAGTCAGTGATGAAGAATCTGACTCAAGAAGAGTTTGGTGCGATCGTGCTCCGGGCTTTCGAAGAACTCTTTGGGCGGTTTTTCCTCGATTATCTCTCCTTCGTCCATGAAGATCACCCGATCCGCAACGGCAGTTGCAAAACCCATTTCATGGGTCACAACCAGCATGGTCATGCCGCTATCGGCAAGCTCGGTCATCACATCAAGCACTTCCTTGATCATTTCGGGATCCAGGGCCGAGGTCGGCTCATCAAACAACATGATCCGGGGGTTCATGCATAGGGAGCGCGCAATAGCGACACGCTGCTGCTGGCCGCCTGACAGTTGACCGGGATATTTTGAAGCCTGCTCTGGAATTTTTACCCGCTCAAGGTACTGCATGGCTTGTTCTTCGGCTTCTGCCCGAGGAAGTTTGCGTACCCAAATCGGCGCAAGGGTGACGTTATCGAGAACACTCAGATGGGGGAAGAGATTGAATTGCTGAAAGACCATGCCCACCTCAGACCGGATGATTTCAATGTTTTTGAGGTCCTGGGTCAGTTCGGTGCCATCAACAATGATCGAGCCCTGTTGATGCTCCTCGAGCCGGTTAATGCATCGAATCAGCGTGGATTTTCCTGAGCCTGACGGCCCGCAGATAACGATTTTTTCAGACTTGGCGACTTCCAGGTGAATGTCTTTCAGAACGTGAAAGTCACCGAACCATTTATGCATGCTTTTAATTGAAATAATTTTGGAATCCGACTCATTTGGACGGGACCCAATAGGGGATGCGGAGGCTTCCTGATTCATGGCGTTGTTCCGGGTTGTGGGTCAGGACTTATAATCTGTCTGCAGCTTCTTTTCGAGGTTCAATGAATAGCGGGACATCGCAAAGCAGCTAATAAAGAAGAATAAGGCGATAAAGATATAGAGCTCGGGTGCCAGACCAAGCCAGTCTGGGTCATTCAGGCGGGCTCTTCCAAGGCCCAGGATATCCATCATGCCAATAATCAGCACCAGCGTTGAGTCCTTATAGGAACCGATAAACGTATTGACGATGCCGGGTATTGAAATCTTGAGTGCCTGCGGCAGGATCACGAGACGATGGGCTTTCCAGTAACTTAGACCCAGCGCATCGGCGGCCTCATACTGTCCGCTGGATAGCCCCTGCAATCCGCCGCGAACCACTTCAGCGATGTAGGCGGATGCGAACAGTGTCACCATAATAAGCACCCGCATCAGAAGATCAAAGGTCGAGCCGGGCGGCAGGAAGTAGGTCAGCATGGTTGAGGCGACAAACAGAAGGGTAATCAGAGGTACCCCTCTGATAAACTCGATAAAGATTACGCACACGGCACGCAAGGCGGGCAGATTTGATCGGCGTCCAAGCGCCAACGCGATCCCGAGTGGCAGCGAGAATGAGATTCCAGTGACAGCTACTACCAGAGTCAGCAGAATTCCGCCCAGCTTGTTGGTGCCAACGGGTTCAAGACCAAAGCCGCCAAGTAACAGCCAAGCCGCGATAAAGGGATAGGCGGCTGCGAAGATCAGCCAATATTTCTTCCCTGGAATGTTTTCCCGCAGCGCCCCCACAATCGCCGCGACAAACAGGATAAAGGTCAGGTTGACCCGCCAGCGTTCGGGCTCGGGATACCATCCGTAAACAAAGAGTTCAAAACTGCCGCGGATAAACGCCCAGCAGGCACCATCCCGTGGGGTGTCCATTAGCGCCCAGCATTCTTTGCGGTCGACCGCTGTCCAAATAGCCCCGGTAAACAGCCAATGGATAGAAGGTGGCAGGATGGTCCAGAGCAGCCAAATGGAAAGAAGCGTCAACGCCACGTTGAGCGGCGAGGACAGTAGATTCATTCGAACCCAACCCAACGCGCCAGTTGTGCGCCTGGGGGGCGGCAAGTCTGGATGCGTGCCGGGCGCGTAACGCGGGGTAGTAGAAGTCTCTGACATGGTCGGGTTAGCGCTCGGTCAGTTTGATTCTGTGATTGAACCAGTTCATAAAGCTCGATATGAGCAGTGATATCACGAGGTAAACCCCCATGACGATGAGCATGGTCTCCATTTCCTTCCCGGTCTGCATGAGGCTGATTCCGCCAAGTGTTGCCGTGATATCCATATAGCCGATGGCAATAGCAAGAGACGAGTTCTTCGTAAGATTGAGGTACTGACTGCAGAGCGGCGGCACAATGACGCGTAGTGCCTGAGGGATAATGATGAGCTGCAGGGCACGGTTGGGTCGCAGGCCTAACGCAAACGCAGCCTCGGTCTGTCCATGACTGACGGCCAGAATGCCGGCTCGGACAATCTCTGCGATAAAGCATGCCGTATAGAGTGAGAGCGCAAGCCACAGCGCGAGAAACTCAGGCTTGATCGCCATTCCGCCTTTGAAATTAAATCCTTTCAGCACAGGAACATCCCAGGAAAGCGGCATGCCTGTCGCGATAAACGTGATCCCGGGCAATGCAACCAGTATGCCCAGCGAGACCCAAAGTACTGGATAGATTTTTCCGGTATCGTCCTGCTGGCGTCTTGCCCAGCGTTTGAAAAAATACACGAGAGCAATACTGAGTAGAAGGACGATCCCTACTAGGGTGGCCCCGTCTTCAAATACCGGGGAGGGTACATAAAAACCCCGGTTAGAAAGAAAAAAGGCATCGGCTCCGACATTTAATGCTTTCTTAACCGGCGGCAGCAATGTGACTACGATCGCGTAGATCGCAAGGATATGAATCAGTATGGGAACATTGCGCATGAACTCCACAAACGCATACGAGAGTTTGCTGACCAGCCAGTTGCTGGAGAGTCGCATGATGCCTAGTACAAATCCGACCATCGTCGCCAGAATGCATCCCCAGAATGCAATCAACAGTGTATTCAGTAAGCCGACGACCGCGGCACGAAGATGTGTCGACCGATTGGTGTACTCGAGAAACGGCGAAAAGCCGATATCGTAGGCAGCGGGCCAAAGAAGAAATCCAAAACTGAATTCTTTGCCGACGGCTTCAAGATTAATGACAACGTTACGGGCAATGGCTGCCAGCAGGGCAAATACCACCACCATGGTGACGATCTGAATGATGACGCCGCGCGACTCCTGGTTACGCCAAAGCTGTAGCAGGGGGTTCGAAGTGCTCTGGGCGGGCTGGGTCATTGCGTCAGCGTGGAATTCGGTGAACCAAAGGCAGTATGCGGTCTAAGGACTGCAGAGTACCGGAGGCCCTGATGGGCCTCCGGTCTCATCACATCTACATCAAATACAACAAAAACAGCAGTTTTCGGCCTAGCGGAAGGGCGGTGAGTAAATAAGTCCACCGTCGGTCCACAGAGCGTTCAGGCCGCGCGCAATACCCAGAGGGGTGTTCACGCCGATGTTGCGCTCAAAGATTTCGCCGTAGTTACCCAGTTGCTTGATGATCTGGTATGCCCAGTCGTCCGAAAGGCCCAGTTCCGAGCCCTGACTTCCGTCAACGCCCAGCAGGCGACGGACTTCAGGATTGTTGGAGCCCTTCATTTCATCAACGTTAGCCATCGTCACGCCCAGTTCCTCGGCCGTGATGGTGGCGTTCAAAACCCATGTCACGATATCGGACCACTGGTCGTCACCGTGGCGGGTCGCCGGGCCTAGGGGCTCCTTGGAGATGATTTCCGGAAGCACCATGTGGTCGTCAGGATTCGGCAGCGCGGAACGTGTCGAGGCCAGGCCAGAAGCGTCTGTGGTGTACACATCGCAGCGACCGGCTTCGTAGTTCTGCCGTGCTTCGTCGTTGGTTTCGATGGGAACCGGCTCATAATTCATGTTGTTGGATGAAAAGTAGTCAGCCAGGTTGAGCTCGGTGGTGGTGCCAGTCTGAATGCAGACTGAAGCGCCGTCGAGTTCGCTGGCGCTGCCCACGCCAAGGTCCTTTTTGACCATGAAGCCCTGTCCATCATAGTAGTTCACGCCATGAAAACGCAGCTTGACGCTAACGTCACGCGAGAAGGTAATCGTGGTGTTGCGCCAGAGCACGTCGCCTTCGCCGGCATTCAATTTGGTGAAACGGGTTTTACCCGTAGAAGTAACGGCTTCGATCTTGCTGGCGTCGCCCAGTACAGCGGCTGCCGTTGCGCGACAGAAGTCGACGTCGAAACCACCCCAAACACCATTAGCGTCTGGCTGGGCAAAGCCCGCGATGCCAGTGCTCACCACACAGCGGAGAACGCCCCGGTCCCGTACGTCTTCCAGGGTGCCCGCCTGCGCGGTGCCGACCATGCCGAGCACCAGCGCGGCAGCCGACAGAACAGCAGTCGTTTTTTGTCTCATTACATTTCCTCCCTCACTAGGTGAGTGTAGGTTGTTGGTCACCTGCGCTTTCCAATGTTTCACGGCAGTAAACGCTGTGATTGGAAACCCAAATCGCAAGTGTTACCTTAACTTTACCAAGATATAGCCGTGTATTTGTAGCCAATTTACTTAAAAATATGAATTAATCGGGCCCGAGGGGATTTGGGTTAACGGTCGGTTGCCGCCTTTAGGCGGTGCAAACGGTTGAGGAGCCCTTGTTTCTAGTGTTTATGAGGCCAGATTGGCGGCTTTGGCCTGTTGATCTGCGTGATAAGACGACCGCACCATCGGGGCGGAGGCCACATGGGAATAGCCCATCTCATACCCTGTTTTGGCAAGAGCCTTAAATTCCTGCGGGTCGACGTAGCGTTCGACAGGCAGATGATGTCGGGTTGGCTGCAGATACTGCCCAAGCGTCAGCAGGCTGACGCCGTGATCGCGCAGATCCTGCATAACAGCTTCAACCTCGCTGATTTCTTCGCCCAACCCCAGCATGAGTCCGGACTTGGTGGGAACGTCCTGAAACCGTTTTTTGAAATCTTTCAGAAGATTAAGGGAGTGCTGATAGTTCGCACCAGGCCTGACGCGCTTATAGAGGCGTGGCACGGTCTCGAGGTTATGATTGAATACATCTGGTAATTGAGTAGCAAGCAGATCCAGCGCTTTCTCGACGCGTGTTCGGAAGTCCGGCGTGAGGATTTCGATTTCCAGCTGGGGACAAGCAGCCCTTAAAGCTCCAATGCAGTCGGCAAAATGCTGTGCGCCGCCGTCACGCAGGTCATCACGATCTACCGAGGTCACCACGACATAATTGAGACCCATCTCGCGCACCGTGTCAGCCAGTCGTATCGCCTCTCCTGTATCTACCGGTTGAGGTCGCCCATGAGCGACGTCACAAAAAGGACATCTGCGGGTACAGACGTCGCCGAGAATCATAAAGGTGGCAGTGCCGTTGCCAAAACACTCACCGAGATTAGGGCAGCTCGCTTCTTCGCAGACAGTGTTCAGTCCATGTCCGCGAAGGATCTTCTTTAGACGCGCGACCTCAGGGGTGCCTGGGAAACGCGCGCGGATCCAGGCAGGCTTTTTGAGCCGCTCGCTACGTTCTGTCGGGGCGAACTTAACTGGCACCCGGGCCACTTTCTGTTCGGCGTTGGCACTTCCGTATTTGCTCACGGTGTCTGGACTTCTTCTTCGTAGTAATCGATCGGCGGACAACTGCAGACCAGTGTTATATCACCTTGGACGTTGTCTACGCGTCCAACCGGAGGCCAATACTTATCCCGACGAGTGGCAGGAGAGGGAAAGAAGGCGACTTCGAGGGGGTAGCGTCGATCCCAGCCTCCCAGTGTCAGCAAGTGAAGTGAGTGAGGCGCATTCTTGAGAAGATTATTCTCAGGATCCTGCTGGCCTGATTCAATCTCGGCAATTTCACCTCTGATGGAGATCAGCGCGTCACAGAAGCGGTCGAGCTCCTCTCGTGACTCGCTTTCAGTCGGCTCAATCATGAACGAATCTGCGACGGGCCATGACATTGTGGGCGCATGAAAACCGTAGTCCATGAGCCGTTTGGCAACGTCCTCTACCGTAATGCCGCAGGATTCCCGGATGCCCGACAGGTCCACAATGCACTCGTGTGCCACCAGGCCGTTATTCCCCGGATTGCCGACTAGGATTTCGAAGCCCATAAAGCCTGCCCGGGTTTTGATGACTGCAAGCGTCTGCGGGTGGACCCGATCATCAACGAAGAATACATCTGATTTTGCTTTTGACAGGCGCCGGCACATGCTCATTGCTTCCGCACCGGCCGTTGCCTCATCCAGCAGGGAGGCGTTGGCAAGCTCCATTCCGGTCAAGTCACAGATCATCTGCTGGAAGCTCAGCAGAACCTCAAGCCGCCCCTGACTGACTTCGGCCTGGTAAGGTGTGTAGGCGGTATACCAGTCAGGATTCTCGAATACGTTTCTACGGATGACGGGTGGCATGACAGTGCCGTGATATCCGCAGCCGATCATTGACACAAAGACCTGGTTTCGGTGACGCATGTGACGCAGGTACGTACTCGCGGCGCGTTCGCTTCTTGGAGGGTCCATCTCGAGTTCACGCTCGCTGATGATATTGGCGGGCACGACCTGATTAATCAGGTCATCGACACTGCGACATCCCAACTCGGCAAGCATCGCTTCGATATCGGCCTCTGAGGGCCCGATATGCCGGCGGATGAAATCGCCGTGCATCTCAAGCTCAGTGAGCGTGGTGTGAGGCTCCGTCATCGTTTTTCCTCCCGGTCCTGGCTCAATCGAGACTGCTGATGAGATCCTGATAGGCAGTTTCGTCCATCAGGAAATCAAGATCCCCCGTCGACTCCACCCGAACACGGTAGAACCAGCCTTCTCCTGTAGGGTCCTCATTCACTTTTTCAGGCTCGTCGCCCAGTGCGGCGTTGACCTCAATAATTGTTCCGTTGACAGGGGATTTGATGTCTCCCGCCGCCTTGACGGACTCGATCACCACGACTTCCTGACCTGCACTGATCTGGATCCCGGTTTCGGGCAGCTCAACGTAAACCAGTTCGCCCAACTGGTCTTGTGCGTAGTCGGTAATGCCAATGGTGACGACATCTCCCTCGAGGCGCGCCCACTCGTGCTCGGCGGTAAATTTCAAGTCAGTCATATTTTTTCTCCTCCTACGGTTAACGGTGGTAACGGTGAGGCACAAAAGGCAGATCACAGGCGGTGACAGACAGGGTTTTGTTTCTAACCTGAGCCTCGAACGCGCCTCCTGCCTCGGACAGCGACGCTGGAACATAGGCCATGGCGATGGGGGCACTCAGGCTTGGACCAAAGCCCCCGCTTGTCGTTTGGCCGACGTGCACTCCGTCGGGCGTGAGCAAAGGGGCGTGCGCCCGGACCGGAGCCTTGCCTTTTGGCCGGATGCCGACCCGGACTCGGCTGGCCCCTTGTTCGATTTCTAACAGGATACGCTCGGCACCGGGAAATCCCCCGGCACGCTCCCCGCCTGATCTTCTGCAGGCAGGAATTGCCCATTGCAGCCCAGCCTCGATTGGCGAGAACTCCGGGCCAATGTCGTTGCCGTGCAGGCAAAGACCTGCCTCCAATCGGAAGGTATCACGTGCTCCGAGCCCGGCTGGAGTAACTCCCTCAAGAGTCAGCAGCGTGCTCGCGAGTTTGGAGACAAAACTCTGGTCGATCGAGATCTCAAAACCATCTTCGCCGGTGTAGCCACTACGGGTAACGAAGCAAGGTTGGTCAGCGACCTTGATCTGTGCGGCTTGCATGAAGCCCAGCTTTGTCGCGCCCGCAGCTATCGACTCCAACGCGGCTGCGGCTTGCGGACCTTGCAGTGCGAGGAGCGCCCGGTCTTCTTTTAAGGTGACCTGAATACCCGGGATTGCGTTTTCTTCTAAGAATGCAACGTCGGTATCTTTATTAGCCGCATTGACGAGCAGGCAGTATTCATCCAGAAGACGATAAACCATGAGGTCATCCAGGATCCCCCCCGATTCTGTTGTGAAAAAACTGTAACGCTGGGCGCCCTCTTTGAGACCGACGATATCTGTGGGCAACAGGGTTTCGAGCCACTTCGGCACGTCCTCTCCTGTAACCGTGATCTGACCCATGTGAGAGACATCAAAGAGGCCTGCTTGGGTACGGACATTAAGATGCTCCGCGATGATGCCAGTGGGGTAGTGAACCGGCATTTCGTAACCTGCGAACGGAACCATCTTGGCGCCGAGCTCAAGGTGCAGGTCGTGAAGCGGAGTCTGTTTCACTTAATGCGAGTGGGAGACATTTCTTTTGGCCGTTTCCTGGAACCAAATGTAGTATATCGTCACCTCTGAGCAAATGACTGCTTCATTCTTTTTTGAGTATCTAATCCCTCTTTATGAGCATGAATCCCATTTTGGTTGAAGTGACACGCGGCAATATGGTGGAGAGCCGTCACCGCGGCGCCATAGCCGTCGTGCGGGCGAATGGTCAGACTATGCTCAACGTCGGTGATACGGGTAGGCTGGTGTATCCGCGTTCTGCGATCAAGCCTATTCAGGCGATCTACGTCGTAGAAAGTGGTGCGGCCGAGGCGTTCAATTTGAGCGATGTGGAATTGGCGCTTGCATGCGCTTCCCATAACGGCGGGCCAGAGCACGTCTCCACCGTTCGTGCCTGGCTGGCGCGCCTGGGACTCGCGGAGGAGACGCTTGAATGCGGCGCCCATGCTCCGCGCTGGGAAGCAGACTGGGCGGCACTCGTTGAGGAAAATCTTTCACCTGGGCCGGCCCATAACAATTGTTCGGGCAAGCACTGTGGGTTTTTAAGTTCTGCCAGGCATCTCGGACTGGTTACTGAAGGGTATATTTTGAAAGAGCACCCGATACAGCAGGCAGTTCTTGGGCTTATTGGTGAAATGGCCGATTTCAGTCTGGACAACACCCCCGGGGGTATCGATGGGTGCGGCATTCCCGTAGCGGGGATACCGCTTGAGTCGGTGTCGCTGGCTTTTGCACGTTTTGCAACTGGCACGGGACTTGACTCTAAACGCCAGGCAGCCGCCCAAAGGATCTATCGGGCGATGGTGCGTGAGCCATTCATGGTGGCAGGGAGTGAGCGATGGTGTACTCGGGCCATGCAGGCAGGAAAGGGTGCGTTTATCGTCAAGACCGGTGCGGAGGGCGTGTACTGCGGCGCAGTCCCCGAGATCGGGGTGGGCATTGCCCTGAAGATAGATGACGGAGCGTCCCGGGCCGCGGAATGCGCGATGGGCGCAGTCCTGTCGGGTCTTGGCTGTTTAACTAAAGAGCAATCTTCCGATCTTGTCGGTTCTGCAATCCTCAATGTTGCCGGAAAGCAAGTTGGCCGGGTGCAACCTGCTCCAGAGGCGGCCGACTTCGTGCTGCCGTAATGTAGAAGTCTCCAGAGCGCGGATCTTCGCGCCTAGTCTTTTGTGACAGTTGATGAATAGCCTGTTTTCAGGGGTAGCCGCCGGGGCGCGTCGGAAAATGTTGCGCTGCCGTTGCCGTCAATCTGACCTTGCTGCGTGTAACCTTCGTCATGACGCGCCCGCGCTGTGTCCAGGCGGTCGTGCAGTTCGTTGCTGTAAGGAAGCGCATAGGCACGGGGCGCCTCCCATTCTTGCGCCTGCACCCAAAGATAAATCCGGCCAGCTTGATCTTGGACAGGGTTGGGTTCTTCAATCTGCCACGCATGCAGCGTAAATTCTTCCGGGAGCGATGATTGGCTGGGCCATCCCTGAAGCGTATTCAGTGAAAAAAAATGTATCACGTAGAAGGCGGACCCTGCCAGGACCACCGATGCTCGCGCGGCAAACGAGAGTCTCGACCGAATCAGCAGCAGCAGCAGAACGAACAGACCGAATACATATGTGACTGTCAGAACAAACAGGCTTCCGGTCACGTCTCGGGCTCCAGCAGATAGGGCGTGAGCCGCACCTGGCGCTCGTTCACGTTGATGATGCTGCCGTCGCGGGTCGGGGTGAAACGAACAATAGTGCGCTCCTCGTCAGATTTGGAGAGCACGACGCGCTTAACGAAGACTGTCTGGACAGACGGATTGATCCGCTCAATCTTGACGAGAGCCTCAATGGGCTCAAGATCTCGTTTTTCGTAGTAATACAGATTCACGGTGTATTCGCCGTCGATCAGTCCCCGCAGTGTGACGAGTTCCTGATTGATGGGATACACGACCTCGCGGCCTTCGATGACAACTGTATCATTGACCGCGCCCTGGTCATCGCGATCAAGATGGAGCCAGCCGGCATCTTTTTTCAGGTAGGAGACAATCTCTCCAAGCGGGTCCCGTACCCACAAGTCGATATCATCGGTGCGGCTTTCCGGCCAGGTCACCGAGATAATGTACTCGGCCTTTAGGTTGACTTTGCCCTGGCGAGCCTCGGGATTGAAATAGACCAATGAAACAAAGAATAGCAGCGTGAAGCCGAGCAGCGCATTGAACAGCAGATCCACAAACGGATCCGTGGTGTAGCCCCCGGCTCTTCTGATCATGGGTTGGCGTTAGGAGTTGTTTTGGATTCCCGAAAGTCCTGTGTATCTACCGCTGCGACAATGAGGCCGAAGAGTTGGTCTGCGGCGCGATCCAGCAGTTGATACTGCACTCCAAGAATCAGACCGCTGCTGAGACCGGCAAGCGTCGTGAAAAGCGCGATGCGCATGCCGCCACTCATCTGCGTGAGCATGAGCTTTGCCGCATTGAGATCGGTGGTTTCCATTTGCGCCACTGAGTTCAGCATGAAAATAAATCCAACCACGGTCCCAAGCAGGCCCAGTTTGATCATGAGATCTGCGACAAACCAGCCGCTTGCGTGACCGGCGCGTACCTGCTGTTGGAGATCTGTCCCGAGATTGACAAGGTCGGCTGCATTTCGTCCGTTCGCCATCGCACGGGCAACGGCATGGTGATAATTCTGCGCGATAGACGAAGCGTTATTACCGGATGGCACCGTCCCTGACGAAGCGACATGCCGGGCACTTTCACACTCCCTATCGATAAGCCATGAGCGATAACCGGCGTGGACAGATGCGATTACGAGACCCGCGAGAATCACAAGAGACAGACGACTGGCGTCCTGCTCCCAAAACAGTGCAAAAAGACCAAATTGAATAAAGAGGGCTGCGCCGATGACTAGCAGTCCGGCAATAGCAAGCCAGTAAAGGAAGGTATGCCCTGCGGAGTCGCGGTATTGCTTCACGGGATGGACTACAGTTCTTCTGCGCTGTATGCCTGAATGCTGAGCGCGTGGATTTCCTTTTTCATCAGCTCGCCAACCGCCTCGTACACGAGGCGATGGCGGGCGAGGGTATTGAGTCCTTTAAAACAACTTGCCACGATCGTTACCTCGTAGTGACCTCCACCACCTGCAGCACCGGCATGACCTGCATGCAGATGGCTTTGATCCTCAATCTCAACGGATTCGGCTGACAGATGTTCTCTCAGCCGGCTGACAATCACTTCGGGGGTATCCATCTCAGGACTCCGGTGGCTTGGTGGTGATGTATCGCGCGACCAGCATCATCTGGATGATGCTGAACGCGAGGGTTAATCCGAGCAGACCAAAGACCTTGAAATTGACCCAAAAGTCCGTTCGGAGCTGTTCATCGAGGTGAGGGCGGAAGTAAAAAGCCACGTAGACGTTGAGCAGTCCGCTAATAAAGAAGAAAAAACCCCAGGAGAGGTTGACCTTTTTCCAGATCGCAGCAGGCATCTGCATCTGCCCTCCGAGAAGACGTTCCAGCACGGTTTGTTTGCCGATGAACTGACTCCCCAGCACGATCACCGCAAAGATCCAGTTGACAATGGTCGGCTTCCATTTGATGAACATGTCATCTCGAAAGAGCAAAGTCATTCCGCCGAAAATCAGGATGACAAAGAGCGTGACTAGGTGGGTCGTTTCAAATTTTCCGTGCCGAATTCTGACAAAGACAACCTGGGCCAGGGAGGCAGCCATCGCTACGAGAGTAGCGAGGTAGATGTCGTAAAACTTGTAAGCTCCGAAGAACAGAATAAGCGGAAAAAAATCAAAGAGAAGTTTCATAAAGCCGAAAGGGAAAACGGACGTTGAACTAAAATTATAGTAGTCGACAGAGTTTTGTGCTGACACCGGATCAGGGTTAGCACCCTAATAACACACAGTTTTTCTGGAATATGGCCGCTGCGGAAGCGATTCGGCATAATCCGCGTCCGGGCCCAAGCGGTATTTGATCTTCTCCTGACCATGGCAAGCAAGTCACCAATCACAATTACCAAGTTGTCTGCGATGAAGGCCAGGAGCGAGCGTATTTGCTGCCTCACGGTTTATGACTATAGTTTTGCGCATATGCTTGATCGGGCGGGGGTCGAGATCCTGTTGGTGGGGGACAGCCTCGGTATGGTTATTCAGGGCCATCCGAACACCTTGCCGGTGAGCCTAGACGATGCGGTGTATCACACGCGATGTGTTGCGCGTGGGTGTGAGAATGCCCTGCTTATTGCGGACATGCCATTTGGCTCTTTTCAGGGGAATCCCCAAAGTGCTTTCGATAGTGCGGCGCGACTCATGGGTGAAGGCCAGGCGCATATGGTCAAGATTGAAGGCGGTGCAGTCATGGCTGAGACAGTCGCTTTTTTGGTGAATCGCGGTGTACCCGTATGTGGCCATCTCGGATTAACCCCTCAATCGGTAAATCAGTTGGGCGGTTTTCGTGTGCAGGGGCGTCAAGAGTCGGTCGCTGACCAACTTCGACAGGACGCGCAGAGTCTGCAGGACGCGGGGGCCTCTGTGCTGGTTCTTGAGGCAGTGCCCTCGGGTCTCGCCAAGGAGATTACCCAAAACCTCGCAATCCCCACCATCGGAATCGGCGCCGGGCCGGATACCGATGGTCAGGTTCTCGTCCTCTATGATCTTCTTGGTATCTATCCCCAAAAGAGTCCGAAATTCAGCAAGAACTTTTTAGACGGGGCGGGGTCTGTCTCAGGCGCAGTCCAGGCCTTTATCGAGGACGTTAGATCGCGTCAGTTTCCAGGCCCTGAACACAGTTTTTGATTGTGGTTATCGGACAACCTCTCCGTTGGTTTTGGGGTATTGTCCTTTCTTTACCCTGCATCCAAGAGGTACCTCGTTCACATGAAAAACTCCAACACTGCTCAAAAGTCTGCGCTTCAGAAGTTCGGTCAGGCGCTCAACAGTTATGACCTGGCAGGTGGAAGTGGCGTGGTCTCCGAAGACTTCGTATGGAGTTACTATGAGGGGCCGGACGCCCCCGACGGCCGTCTGCTTCACGGGTTTGAGGCGGCATGCCGCATGGTGGCCGAAAGGGCGGCGCGACTCAAAGCGCCGATTGAGTGGAGCGAATCCGAAGAACACTTCTGCGGGGATAAAGTCTTGTGCACCTCTCGGGCGACCGGTTGTTTTCACGATACTGGGGCATTCGATGTACGCCTGATTGACATCTTTTCGTTTCGTGGTGATCGGATCTGCTCCAAAGACACCTACTGGAAAATCATCACGACTTGATGCCGGGATCGCTTTACAAGTTTTCTGAATAGTTTTCAGCAGCGACCAACCGGCTGTTTTTCATTCGATGTCCGATACCCCAAACAAGCGGTTTGACTACATCATCGTGGGAGCGGGAGCAGCTGGCTGCGTTCTGGCGAATCGCCTTTCAGCGGATCCCCATAGGTCGGTTCTGCTTCTGGAAGCCGGGGCCCTCAGCAACCATTGGCGCTTGCGAATGCCTATGGCGGCAATGGACCGGCTGAGCCAGTCGGATAAATTCTGCTGGAAAAACTGGTCCGAGCCCGAGGCACAACTTGATGGCCGCCGGATTTACGTTCCCAGTGGAAGAGTCATCGGGGGATCCTCGAGCATCAACGGCATGGTTCACATCAGGGGGAATCCAGCAGAATTCGACAGGTGGGCCGAACAGGGTTGTGATGGCTGGGGCTATCAGGATGTTCTTCCTTATTTCAGGAAATCAGAAACCTATCACGGTCCGCTGAGTTCCTTTCGGGGTAGTGACGGGCCACTCAGTGTTTTCAAAACGACACCCGTCAATCCGTTAGATGTCGCATTTATAGATTCCGGAGTCGAAGCGGGATTCGGATTATCAGAAGATTTCAACGGGGCTTCCCAGGAGGGCTTCGGCTCTTACGACCATAGTATCAATGGTGGTCAGCGGGTCAGCGCCGCAACAGCCTATCTCTATCCGGCGCAGGGCCGATCGAATCTCACGGTCATATCAAATGCGAGAGTGGAGAAGCTCCGGATTGAATCTGGACGAGCGGTTGCGGTGGCCTATCAGCAAAACTCTGAAAGCCATTGGGCTTTTGCGGAGGCTGAAGTCATCGTATGCGCGGGAGCGATCTGGACGCCCCATCTCCTGCAGAAGTCAGGTGTTGGGCATGCTGGCAGGCTTCGTGAGGTTGGAGTGGAGTCGGCTCATCATCTACCGGCGGTCGGCCACGGCCTTCAGAACCATATTGACGTCGTGCTCCAATACGCGTGTAAAGAGCCAGTCAGTATTCTCAATATGACAAAACCGTGGAACCAGATTGCGCAGGGACTACGCTGGTTTCAGGGAGGCGGAGGATATTACGGCACTTGTCCGTTCGTCGCAGGAGCTCTGTTTAAAAGCAGTGATGCCCAGCCGTATCCTGATATTCAAGTCATCTTCACTCCTTGCGCGACAGAGCCGGTCAGTCAGAAGCCGAGGCGCTATCATGGTTTTCAAGCGCATATCGGAGTTCAGAAATATTCAACGAAGGGTAGAGTGCAGTTAAAGAGCGCGGATCCGAGCATCGGCCCAGAAATACGTTTCAATCTCTTCGAGGAGCCAGACGATCAGCAACGCTTGGTCTACGCGATCCGGCATATGGAGGACGTGTTCCGCCAACCCGCATTTAAAGCATTTTGCGGGGAGAGATTGTTACCGGGGCCTGCTGTCGAGTCAGATGATGATCTCAAGGCGTGGTTGGCATTTTCCGCCGGGTGCGCTCACCACTCGTCAGCAAGTTGCCCAATGGGATCGCCCAACAATGAGAGCAGCGTTGTGGATTCTAAATGCCGAGTCATTGGGCTTGAAGGTTTGCGCGTTGTTGATGCCTCCGTTATGCCGGCGATCGTCAACAGCAACACCCACGCAACTGTCGTGATGATCGCCGAAAAAGCCGCAGACATGATCATGGGGCGAGAGCCTTGAGCGGCTCTGGATTTCAGCGGGCCAAAAGAAATGGCTCAGGCCATCAGTTTTTGAAGCGTTACGACGGCCTCTTTACAGCACTGACCTCAAGTCGCCCGCCCTCTGGATCATGAAAAAATACCTGGATGAGATCGATCTCGACGACTTCGTAGATCTCATATTTGATCTTTCTGGAATCCAGTACTCGGATGACTCCATTTATGTCGTCTGTGCGGAAGGCAATATGATCGAGATGCTGGCGTGGTGCTCTAGCACCGGCTGAGGTGGTCGACAGATGGACAACAGGGTGCCCTGACTCATCGTAGAGCCATTTCCCGGGCGGGCCAGAGAAAGAGGGGCGATACCCAGGCTTGAGTTTCAATATGTCCTGATAGAACTGACTCATATTCTCGAGGTCTGTCACATAGACATTGACGTGGTCGAGGTTCATGCCTGAAGCGCAACTTGGGTCAGGGAGATCATGAGGTGATAATAGCACCGCGTAAGCCGAGCCAAGAAGCACAAAACTTTGACCCGGGATAGCGGTACCAGTTTCTTTCTAACCTGAAATTATCCAGCAAATATAATGAGACCGATCCCTATTCCGTAGGCTTTTGCAGGCATGGCTGAGCATAATTTTGCCGTCTATAACGCGTTTTCCAGCTCTCCCTTTGGGGGTTGCGCGGCGGGTATCGTGGATCAAGCGGCTGATCTCAAAGAGAGTGAGATGTTGAAAATCGCCCGGGAGGTGGGCGCACCCGCCACCTGCTTTATCACAGCAAACTCGGGAAAAATTATCAGGACCAGGTTTTTTTCTCCTCTGACCGAGTATCCAATGTGCGGACATGCGGCCATCGCTCTAGGAGCCTGGCTTCGGGACAGCCGATTGCTGGCGTTCGATGACTCACGTATCGCGAGCATCCGATTGAATACACCGCACGCCTTTGCTGACATTAAGATCCAGCAGATTAGCGACCAACATCTCGAGATATTTTTGACCTTGCCGCCGGCGCAGTTTACGTCGGCGTCTGCAGGTGATGATGAGATAGGATCCGTTTTGGACATCGATCCGCGCAAGCTCGACAGTGATCTTGAAAGGGCAATAACGGTCACAGATTTCCGGACTTTGTTGGTGCCGATGAAGCATCTGTCAGACCTGGAGTCAATCGTGCCGGATGCGAATAAGATTCATGAATTCTGTAGCCGAACTGAGTTAGATACGATTTTTGTATTTGCTCCAAGCAAAGAGGGTTGGTCAAACGGAATTCGATGTCGGGAATTTTGCCCTGCGATCGGGTCTTTGGAGTCAGCGGCATCAGGGACTACAAACCGCTCAGTCAGTTGTTTTCTTTATGAACGTGGCCGGCTTGCTTCCACGAATGAAGGGAGTCTGACGCTATCGATCTCGCAGGGAGTCGAGCTGGCCCGCCCGAGTCACATAGCCAGTGTTGTTTCAATTTCGGCGGGCAATGTGTCGAGGGTCGATATCGGTGGACGTGCGGTCAAAGTGGTGAATGGAAGCTTCCTCAGCCCCTTCTGACTGAGCGTACACCGAAGGGCCCAAGGCGAAGCTTCCGAGTCCGCGATCTTACGCAAATGCACATTGAGCGAATCCACGTCTGGGATTGCGTCGCAAGGTTCAAACAAGGGATCTATGCAACCTCCCGATGCCAAAAAAGTGCGATCCGCGGGCGGGTCTTTCAGGTTCTTGGTACGGGAGGCTGGAAGGGGTTTGGGGAAGTCGTCTTTCCCTTCTCACTGCCCCGGCAACTCGAAGAACAAGTGATTCAGGCAGAGAAGGTCTTCTTGTCTGAGCTTGTTGGGAAAAATATCGACCACCTTATGGATAGGGCAGAAGCGTTCCGGGCTCGAGAGGCGCACTGGTCGAGTGTTGCTTTCGCGCTTGAAACGACCTGGTACGATTTGCAGGGCAAGCAGCAAAACCAGACGATCTCATCAATACTGCACGGTAAACGTAGCCACCGTGTGACGCCTTATCTTTCCATATCAGTATCTGACCAACAGGAGCTTAAAGAGCGGCTTAGGTCAGAGACTGAGGACGCAAAGGTCATACAGCTGAAGCTCACCAATCAGTCCTGGGCGGATGATGTCGCGTGGATTCATCAGGTTCTGGATCATCACCCGTCAGTTGAGTTGCTGCTGGCCGACGCCAATGGAAAGTGGTCTGTCAGCCAGGCTTGCGAGATCATCTCAGGTTGCCAGGATCCGAGGATCATCTGGGAGGAGCCCTGTGCAACTTATTCGGAGAATGCCGAAGTTGAGCAGCTGACGCATCAGAGGGTCATGGCAGACCAGTGCGTGGGCAGTATGGCGAATGCCGAGAAAGCGGTCAGAGAGAAGGCAGTTAGTGTGATTACGATAAAGCCGGCCTACCTTGGCGGGCTGAGTACTGCACAGTATCTTTTGAACCGCTGTGCTGAGGGCGGTGTCAGGGTGCGTGTTGACGGGCCGTGGTGTGGAGGTATAGGAGCGGCTGCGGTCTTGCATCTTGCGGCTGGTGTTGAACCAGAACTGCTGATTGCATCCTGTAATCTGCAGGCGCCGTTGGAGGCCTCGGCAATGCCAGGAGGGGTGGTTGTATTCCCGGATGGCAAGATTTCCCCTCCAAAGGGAGCGGGGCTTGGGCTCAGGGAGGAGTCTCTTGACGAAAGGTTTGGCGTGCCGCAAGCCATATACTCAGCATGACCCGCGGCAGTGAAGAGGGGCTTGGCGGAAAGCGGCTGAGCATGCTCCCAGTTGAATAAACCAGTAAATGGAATCGAACCGATATGAGATTTAAAAATAGGACAGCGCTGGTTACAGGCGGAGGCGGAGGAATTGGATCAGCGACTGTGGAGCGCCTTGCTTCCGAGGGTGCGGTGGTCTACCTGATGGATAGAGACGCGAACCATGTCAGCCAGACTCAGGATGCTCTCAAGGCCAAAGGACTATCCGTAAACCCGTTTGTTGGCGATGTAACGGCGTTGGCAGATCTTGAGAGTGTGTACCGACAAGTATTGGCAGAAAGCGGGGGTGTCGACATTGTCGTCAATGTTGCCGGGGGGAGCCGCGCCGGGTATGTCACCGCGCTTGCGCCAAGCGATTGGGATGAACTTTATGCCTTGAATCTAAAGAGCACTATTAACAGTTGCCGGTTGGCAGTCCAGCAGATGGTGGAAAAAGGCAAAGGCAGCATTGTCAATATGTCCTCGATTTCCGGATTGCGGGGTGACCCAGGATGGGCCGCCTACAACGCGCAAAAGGCGGCGATCATCAACTTTACGGAATGTCTTGCCTGGGAGGTCGGTACATTTGGGATCCGTGTGAATGCGGTGTGTCCGGGACCGATTGCTTCCAAGCGAATGATCAGTACGCTGCCAGCCGATGGCGGCTTTCAGGACGCTTATGACCAGGCGTGCGCTATTGGGCGCATGGGTCAGCCAGAAGAAGTTGCATCAAGTATCGCGTTTCTGGCTTCAGACGACGCCTCGTTCGTGGCAGGAGCCCATCTTGTCGTGGATGGGGGCCTGACTGCCCGAACGGGCCAGCCAATCGTCCCTCCCACAGGCGGAAATTAGAGATAAACGATCACCTGCCGAAAGCCATGAGTTCCGTTCCCTACCGCGATCGCGCTGTCGGTACGCGTCATATGGTGTCTTCAGGGCATCACCTCGCCACCACGACGGCATTTCAGATACTGGAAGCTGGTGGCAATGCCATTGATGCTGGAGTGGCGGGGAGTCTGGTGCTGAGCGTCGTGCAAAGCGACTTCGTAGGTTTAGGGGGTGTGGCACCTATCATGATCAAGCCAGCGAACGGTGATCAAGTGGTGACGATCACCGGGCTGGGAAAATGGCCGAAACGTGCCTCTCTGGAGTTACTGAACCAGGAGCACCAGGGCGCCATTCCCGAGGGATTGCTGCGAACCGTCGTGCCGGCTGCGCCAGATGCCTGGCTGACTGCTTTGCGCCGTTGGGGCTCGATGTCATTTTCAGAAGTGAGTCAAGCGTCAATCCGGTTTGCGAAGGAAGGCTTTCCGGTTTCCGATTTTCTCAGCGCAATGCTGTCGAACTATGAAGATGACATTCGACGTTGGCCGGAGAACGACCGAATTTATTTTTCGCAGGGAAGGGCGCCAAGGCCCGGCGAGGTTTTACGCCAGGAAGATCTGGGTCGGACGATTCAGTACATGGCTGATCAAGAAGACTCAGCCATCAATGTCGACCGGGAGGAGGGGTTGTTAGCGGCACGAGAAGCCTTTTATCGTGGAGATATCGCAGCCACGATGACTAAATACCACCGTGATAATGATGGATGGCTGCGAGAAGATGATTTGGCAGAGTTTGCGGTTGAAGTACTACCGGCGGTGGTGTCCGCTTATAAGGATGTTGAGGTTTATACCTGCGGCCCCTGGAGTCAAGGGCCTGTTCTAGCGCAATCGCTACGACTGGTTGATGGGCTCGGTATTGACGGTTATCCCCATAATTCGCCGGACTATATTCACCTATTAACGGAGGCGCTCAAACTTAGTTTCAGCGACAGGCATCGCTATGTGGGCGACCCCAATTTCGTCGATGTGCCCATGGAGCAGCTTCTCTCAGAGGAATATCTTTGCGCCCGCAGAAAACTTATCGCGCTTGAGAGGGCAATTCCGGGTATGCCGCCTCCAGGCACTATCGCAGGTTATGGGGCGCATTCCGTTCACGCAGACGATGCATCATCAGAAGAATTCAGAGACTCGACGCAGATTGACACCTCATATATCTGTGTCGTCGATGAAGTCGGCAATATTTTTTCGTCGACCCCTAGTGATGCCATGGCAAGCTCGCCGATTATTCCGGGATTAGGGTTCGCGCCATCTTCAAGGGGGAGCCAGTCCTGGACAGATCCAACTGTTCCCTCGGTCATGGCTCCCGGCAAGAGGCCGAGGCTGACGCCGAATCCGGCGATCGCGGCTAAAGGGAATGGGCTGTGGCTGCCGTTTGGCTCCCCTGGGAATGATGTTCAGCCGCAAGCGATGCTTCAGTTCTTACTCAATACATTTGTTTTTGGTCATCGATTGCTTGAGGCGATAGAACAACCGCGGTTCGCGACTTTCAGTTTTCCTCGCTCATCGGAGCCGCACCCTTATTCACCCAACCTGCTGCAACTAGAAGGCCGTATCCCGGAGACGACCGGATCAGAGTTAACGAGGCGTGGTCACGACGTCGCGTTCTGGCCTGATTGGGAATGGCATGCCGGTGCCGTATGCGCCATTCTTTACGATTCGAAGGCGCAGGTGTTGGAAGGCGCGGCAGATCCGCGTCGATCCGGCTCCTCACTCGGTTGGTAGGAGAGCGCTGCTCAGATCAGTGAGCGCGAATTTAGAACGCCGTCCCTGTGAGACGTAAGTCAAGTCTGCTCCAGATTGGTACCGAGGGTCGGACTCGAACCGACACGGTGTTGCCACCACCAGATTTTGAGTCTGGCGCGTCTACCAGTTTCGCCACCTCGGCAACGTTGATTTAAAAGGGTTTTTCAGTTCATAGAAACCCTGATCTCAGGCGTTGCACCGTCCTTGCACTTCCGGAGAGCAAAAATCCGTCAAATCACCGCCGATTCTAGCACTGACACTGGGGACTGAAGCCAGGCCGGTTGGATACAATCTGTATCTACAAGCCTCAACCGAGCCTTTTGCGCCACGCCTACTGCCCCGTAGTTAGGTTGTAGACTTTAATAATATGCTCAGCTCGTCAAACCCTCCCTCAGAAAACGTAATTGGCTGGCTTTCCTGGGATGGTATGCCTGCCGTGGTAGTGCGTGATCCTGATAGTGGCGGCTTGACTGCCTGGTCTAGTGCCGAACCTGGTAAACGCTGGCGCACAGTAGAC